>Ga0209270_1000491_pt1 | contig 82910 bp, 67 predicted proteins | sample MTBAKSrepl1MetaG_FD_187456 | JGI IMG/M metagenome (GOLD analysis project Ga0209270, IMG submission 187456) | Enrichment culture microbial communities from Arthur Kill intertidal strait, New Jersey, USA, that are MTBE-degrading - MTBE-AKS1... | ecosystem: Environmental > Aquatic > Marine >...
ACCCTTGGAGAACCTATGGAAAAAAACTGAATGGCAAGCCTACTGCTGTGATCAATTAGGACATTTCTATTTAGCCAGCATTAGGACATTTCTATTTAGCCTTGACAGCCGACGGTAGAGTGGCATAGATGCTGGCAGAATGAGCAATCTTGTCTCACGAAGAAAATAACGAGAGGTTGTCTGCAAACAATACGATTCTTTGCATAATTTGTGATCACGATTTTTTTAGAATGACAACAAGAAGTCCGGTTTCTAGTTTCCTACTGAGAATAACAACTTACACAGACATTCTTTTTGAAATTTCTTTCACCACGGCTTTTAGCCTCTCCCCCATGGTGTTCATATAACTGCATTCCAGTCTATAAGCCGGACCCGCTATTGCCAGAGAAGCAATAGGTTTGTTTTCCTTGCCAAATATTGGTGCAGCATTTTCTTAATTTTACTTGCAGCAATCCTAACTGGCAAGAAATTGTTGAGTCATTTTATCTACCAAAACCCATATTCATTCGACGAAACGAAGCGAATTCAATTCTTTCCACACAGACAGATATTCGAATTTTTTGTAGAAGGATTATGAGTCAGTTCTGGTTGATTTGGGCCTGAATGTAGCTGCCAAAGACTTTACCAAATTCCTCGATGGAAGCCTGGATGTCTTCAAAGGTGGCAGTAGAATCGATGGCGGGGGTACCAGCGACAACCAGGTACCAGGTTTGTTCGCCACATTTCAAAATTCCCATATCCGAAACAATTGTCGGGTTTAGCAAAGTGCCGCGTTTGTTATAAAACACACAATCCGGCAATTGGTCCATCATGGCGCCCATTAAAATGTCATCATTTTCAGTATATGTGCTCATCAGCTCAAGCAGATAGCTGCTGAACTCATCATTCAGTGCTTCCCGAGTGTTGATCAGCTTCAATGAAAGCAAAAGGTCTTCAACAGTGCTTCTACGTGGGTTGAAGGTCGTGTGCTTGAGCCCCCACCAATCCAGATAACCCCTCAGCCGGTTTTCACCGCGGGCAAAGTACTCCAGTGATTGCGTGGCAGCTTCCTCGCTTCGTACGACCATAGCTTCGAGCATCTCACTGAAATTTCGCCCAATACCGTAATTACGGATATCTTCGAGCGTGTCCCCCCGAAATTCAAGGATTTTTAGTACAACTATGGCGACTGGAATTTTGATCATAGAAGCCGGCGCGAAACTCTCCTCCGTATTGCGCGTGTAGAGCCGTTCACCGTTCATGGATTCAATACCGATGTACCAATCGACACCATCAATCAGCGACTGGTCAAGCAATTGGGAAAGGTCAGGTGTGTACGTTGGTGTTGCAGGCAGCGGGGTGTAAGTGGCAGGTTGACTGGTTGGAGAAGAAGTTATGGTTGCCGTGGGTACTTTCTGCTCTGTAGCAGTCTCTGAAACCTCTGAAGGACGAATTGTTGGTACCGGCTGCGAGCCAGGAGTTTGGCAGGCTTGCAGGGCATTCGTCAACACAAATATCACCACGAACAGGCGAAAAAGGTTGCGAGAGCGTCGACTTAACATTGCGAAATCAGCAAATGCGGGGCAGCATTTCGCCAGCCAGCATGTCCAGATGACGGGTGGTGCCTAAGGGGGTTTTCAGCAGGAGCTGCCCATCGGAGCCGGATTCAACAACCCCGATTTGGACGGCTTTTTGACCGTATGGGTGTTTTCTGAGCGTTTCAAGAGCAAGGTCAGCGCTTTCGGAGGGCACAATCACAATCAGCTTGCCTTCATTCGCCATGTAAAGGGGGTCGAGCCCCAACATATCGCAAGCGCTTCTAACATCCCGATCAACCGGGATGCTTTCTTCCTGCAGGCGAATGGTGACTTTGCTCTGGCAAGCGATTTCGACCAGGGTGGTAGCCAAACCACCACGGGTTGGGTCGCGCAGGACGTGCACATTGGGGACGGATTTAAGCAAAGCGGCGATCATTCCATTGAGGGGTGAAACATCCGATTGGATTTGGCTCCGAAATCCCAGGTTACCGCGGGCTTCGGCAACGGCAATACCGTGATTTCCAATCGGTCCACTTAAAAGAACCACATCACCCGGAAGTGCCGATTGCCCTGAGATAAGATACTTACGTTCGACCCAGCCAATACCGGTGGTGCTGATAAAAACACCGTCCGATTTGCCTTTCTCAGTCACCTTGGTATCTGCAGCAATAATCCTGACCTGTGCTTCTTCTGCCGCTTCAGCCATCGAAACCAGGATCTTCTCGAGATCACTGACGGGAAAACCCTCTTCCAAAATAAAGGTAGCGGTCAGAAACTTTGGCACTGCTCCCAACATGGAAACATCGTTGACGGTTCCACAAATAGCAAGCCGACCAATATCTCCGCCGGCGAAGAAGAGCGGGGAGACGATGTGAGCGTCAGTTGAAACCACCAGATTTTTACCTTCAGGTACTTCTTGCCACAACCTTAATATCGCAGCATCATTACCCTGGTTGAGGATCACGTTGCCCAGGTATTTTTGAAACACGTTACTGATCAAATCATGAGTTAACACACCACCGGCACCATGTCCGATTACGATATGGTCATGCTTACTGATGGGTATGGGACACACCGGTCCTTGCATGACTGGGAAATTAGCATCCATTAATTCACCTTGTGATAACGATAGTAAGCCGAACAAGCGCCTTCCGCAGAAACCATGGGAGCGCCTAACGGGTTGGTAGGGTTGCAGAGCGTGCCAAAAGCCGGGCAATCGCTGGGTTTGGCGACCCCACGCAAGACTGAGCCTGCAATACAAAGCGGCGATTCCTGCAGTTGTGTAAGCTGGATGTCAAAACGGGTGTTGGCATCAAATTGCCGGTAATTCGCCTTCAGTCCGAGACCTGACAACGGAATCATACCAATACCGCGCCATTGTCGGTCAACCGGTTCGAAAACCTGGTTGATCATCGCCTGGGCAGTTTGATTGCCTTGTCGGGTCACATATTTGGGGTAAGCATTTTCGACTTCCACGCGACCTTCTTCCAGCTGGCGAACATTCATCAGGATGCCCATAGCCAGGTCGAGTGGGTCGAACCCAGTCACAACCATCGGAGTCTGGTACTTTTCGGCAATGGGTTCATATTGCCAGTAACCCATGATAGCGCATACGTGACCAGCCGCTAAGAAGGCGTTGACCCGGTTGTCCGGACTCTGCAAAATGGCGTGCATAGCCGGTGGAACCAGGACGTTGGCTGGCAAGATGGAAAAGTTGTTGAGTCTGAGTTTGTCAGCATGCAACAAGCTGGCAGCAATGGCAGGGACGGTAGTTTCAAATCCTATGGCAAAAAAGACAACCTGCTTATCTGGGTTTGCTTGCGCCAATTTGACTGCGTCCATCGGGGAGTAGACCACACGCACATCTGCGCCTCGAGCCCGGGCACCAAACAAGTCAGAACTGGAACCAGGAACGCGCAGCATGTCTCCGAAACTGGTGAAAATCACACCAGGCTCGGCTGCAATCTGCAAGGCACGTTCAATCAGCTCAAGTGATGTCACGCAAACCGGGCAGCCTGGACCGTGAATGAGGTTGATTTCCTCAGGCAGCAGCTGATCCAACCCATATTCCATGATCGAATGGGTCTGCCCACCACAGATTTCCATGATGTTCCAGGGTTGGGTGGTGATGCGGCGAATCTCGTCCATGACCGCCTTAGTCTGGCGGATCGATTCCGAACTGACTTTGCTGGTCATCATTGAGGGTCCTGGTCTCCGTAATAATCCTTATTAAATTGTTCAAGGTCCTTGAGGATTTTGAGGGTCTCGCTGGCTTCCAGCTCAGATAGCACGTTCAATGAAAAGCCGGCATGCACCAAAACATATTGTCCAACCTGGGCTTCTGGGGTGGTGGCGATGCAGACTTCCTGGATTACACCATCAAAATCGACTTTGGACATCAAGGTCCCGTCGACCTCGTATATTTCAATTACTTTTCCTGGAATACCAAGACACATAGTTACTCCTTTAACATTCCCGTTTGAAAGAGGGCGGTCAACAGTTGCCCGAGAGCAACGCCGCCATCGTTGGTGGGCACCTGGTGGTGCCACAGCGGGACAAAACCGACCTTTTCCAAGGCGGGAATGATGTTGTTGATCAGTCGTTTATTCTGCCACACTCCGCCCGAAATTGCCACAATATTGATTCCTGTCTCGATTCTCAATTGCTCAGAGACTTCGAGCGCAAGGCGGATGACGGCGTTGTGGAATTTTGCCGAGATCGTCTCTTGAGGCAGATCTGCATGTAAGTCGGTTAAGATCTGTTCGAAAAGCGGTTTGAGCAATATCTGGCTGCCCTGGATAGGTAATTCGTACGATATCGTTTCGTAGGGGTCGGCGATGGCTTCCAGGCAGATGGCGTTTTGGGCTTCATAGTTGATTTCCTGGTACAAACCGATTAAGGCAGACACAGCGTCAAAAAGCCTGCCCATGCTGCTGGTCAGAGGTGTGTTAAATCCAGTGTCAACCTGGTGGGTCAACACTTGTCTTTCAATCCCATCCAGGAATTGGTAAGGGGCAAGGTCTTCAGCCTGTTCGAGTAAGCCAAATTTGTACAAGTACGCCAGCGCGAGACGGGCGGGTTTGCGAATAGAAACGTCGCCACCTGGCAAAGGGGCATATTCAAGCTGAAATCGGCGTTCGAAACCAGAGTAATTCGCCAAAAGCACCTCTCCACCCCAAATAGCACCATCGGTACCGTAGCCAGTACCATCAAAGGCTAAACCAATAACTGGATCGTCAGTTTTCCAGCCGTTGTCTGCCAGGCAGGAGCTGATGTGAGCGTGGTGATGCTGCACTTGAATTAATGGGAGTTGTTCTTTGGAGGCAAGTTCCTGGGCGTAGCGGGTTGCCAGGTAATCGGGGTGCAGGTCTGCAGCGATCAGCTGTGGCTGAATTCGGAAGAGTTGCTGGTAATGATCAATAGCTTTGGTATAGGCAGTGAGAGTTTCCTGGTTCTCAAGGTCACCAATGTGATGACTCACAAACGCGTAGTTTTCACGGGAGAGAGCGAAGGTGTTCTTCAAATGAGTGCCAGCTGCCAATGCGGGAACCGCCTTGAATGGAAGACGAATGGGCGAAGGTGCGTAAGCACGGGCACGGCGGATGAAATATCGTTGATTCTTTACAAGAGTGACCACGGAATCGTCGATGCGGGTTTCGATAGGTCGGTCATGCAGCAGAAAAGCGTCGGCAATATCTCCGAGTTTTTCGAGTGCCTCCTCGTTTTCGGTCACAATGGGTTCTTCGCTCAGGTTTCCGCTGGTCATTACCAGGACTTCGGGGTAAGCTGATGTTTTTTCGAGCAAGAGGTAATGCAAAGGTGTGTAGGGCAGCATAAAACCCAGTGTGTTTTGATCGGGGGCTACGATCTTTGCCAGCTTTTCACCTGCTTCTGTCAGATTGAGCAGGATAATGGGTTTCTGTGTTGAGACCAGCAGTTTTTCTTCTTCTGTTGAGATATGGGCAAATTGCCGGATGGTGTCAAGATCATAGCTCATCAGGGCGAAAGGTTTCATACTTCTGCGCTTGCGGGATCGGAGTTGCGAAACCGCGCTCTCATTTTTTGCATCACAGGCAAGGTGGAAACCACCTAATCCTTTGAGTGCGAGAATTTTGCCATCAGCCAGCATCTTCCGGGTCAGTTGGATGGCGTCCTCACCAATTGCGAGCTCATCTTGGATTGTTTGCAGCCAGACCTTCGGTCCACAGACGGGGCAGGCGATAGGCTGGGCGTGAAAACGGCGGTCTGCTGGGTCATGATACTCACGGGCGCAATCCGGGCATAACGGAAAGCCGGACATGCTGGTGTTGGGACGATCGTAAGGGATGCTCTTCACAATCGAAAAGCGCGGACCGCAATTGGTACAGTTGATAAACGGGTAGCGGTATCGGCGGTTGGACGGGTCAAACAATTCCCGCAGGCAGTCCGGGCAAACATCCAGGTCCGGGGAGACGGGCAAAAAGTCGGCAGGGTTATCCTGGCTCGCTATGATTTCAAAACTCTCAAATTGCTTGGTAGGCACATCCGAGACTTTAAAAGTATCGATTTGAGCCATCAGTGGTGGTTTTTCACGTAATTCTTGCAGAAATGCCTGCAAATCTTGAGGTTCACCATGAACTTCAATCTCGACGCCGTGGGCAGAATTGAGAATCCAACCTGTCAAGCGGTGCTTTTGCGCGTAGCCATAGACAGTTGGTCTGAAACCAACACCTTGAACGATGCCTTGAACGAGCACCCGTTTATTAATTGCGTTCATTTATTCCTGGGCGGATCTGACCTTTGCTTGCAGCCATGCGATCCAATCCTCAAAGCCTTCACCGGTTTTGGAACTGACGGCGAAGGTTCTTACACCAGGGTTGAGCATTTCAACGCCTTCCCGGAAGTAATCCATGCGAAAGTCAACATAGGGTAAAAGATCGATCTTATTAATGATCAGAACATCGATGTTTCGATAGATATTGGGGTATTTATAGGGTTTATCGTCGCCTTCGGGAACCGAAGAGATGAGGATGTTGGCATGATTGCCAAGCGCAAAGCCAGCCGGGCAGATCAGGTTACCTACATTTTCAATCAGGAGCAGGTCAATTTCATCCAGGTCGAGTTCGTCGATTGCCAGACCAACCATATTGGCATCCAGGTGGCAGTCACCTCCTGTGTTGATCTGGACAGCCGGCATACCGACCGCAGTGATTTTGTCTGCGTCAATAGTGACGGGGGCGGTATCTCCTTCAATTACGGCCAGGCGCAGGTCCTTGGGCAGTTTGGTAATCGTCTGAAGGATAAAAGTGGTCTTCCCAGCACCTGGTGACGCCATGACATTAATAGCGAAAACCTGGTGGTCATCCAGCTTTTTTCGGTTTTGTTCGGCTAACTGTTCGTTGGAATCCAGTATCTTTTTAACGATTTCAACTCGTTGTTTCATGGTTTTTATCTTCCTCTTTTTGTATTTCGATGTAATCGACCTGGAATTCTTCTCCAGCGATGATGTTCAGGTTGATGCTGTTGCAGTTAGGGCAGGGCATCAGTTCATCTTCAAGCGTAAATTCAGTACTGCAATCCAGGCAAAGCAAGGTGGCTGGGATGCGATTGAAGTGGAGGTTTGCCTCTTCTGCAACCGTGCCCTTGCTGATGTGGTTCCAATAGAACTGAACCGAATCATCGATGATAGATGAAAGTGCTCCGATGGAGAGTGTGATATCAGTCACTTTTTGGGCATGGTTTTCTTTGGCAGATTGGACCACAATTGCCAGGAGACTTTCAGTTACGGCTAATTCGTGCATAGCAAGATTATACCCTCCGTTTCAAAGGCATGGGCATAGGAGGTGTCTTAACAATCGGAGAATATGATCGGGAGGTAATTGTTCCGACCTCACTGCGCTGCGTGAACACATTTGTTGGTCTTAAAAAATTATTACGGCGGATTGAAACCACAACAAATTCACGTCAGGCAAAGGTTCTCGGTAGTTTCAATCACTCCCTACAAAAAAATTAATTGTTTGAAAAAGTAGTCGTAGATTGACACCCGATACTTCGGGTTAAAAGCTCTAAATTGAACTATTTTGATGTTTTTAGTTATTTGAACTATCGAATAATCGCTTAGCTCAGGATGCCGAACCTACACAAGATACTCACTATGTGAATAAACATCAAATTGATTTGCTCTCATGTAACCTACCAGGCAAATGCCTGCCTCTTCCGCCATTTCAATCGCCAGGGCGGTTGGGGTGGTGCGAGTGATGATCATCTTGACTCCCAACGCCAGGCTCTTCATCACCATTTCTGAGCTGACCCGTCCGGTGAGCATCAGGATGACCGGCTCAAAGTCATGCTCACCCAAAAGCCAGGCACCAGCCAGTTTGTCAATACAGTTATGCCTGCCCAGGTCTTCTATCACCAGGTTGATTTCCTGTCCATCGCTGAGACCAGCTGTGTGGAAGCCGCCAGCATGATCATGCAGTTTTTGCTGCATTGAGAAGCGATTGTAGAGTGCTGGTAATTCTTTCGCAGGGATTTTCAGATCCACTGACCGGGTTTTACCTGGGGGTGAAAACTTTGGTTCTGTTCCTGTTGACGTCCGATGGAAGCTGACTGGTTTACTGATTTCTCCGGTTACCTTGATCTCGATGGCACTCCAATCTGGTTTCAAAAAGATATCAAGGATTTGGCTCTTTTCTGAAATCACATTTTCGTTCCACAAGAAGCCGATCGCCAGTTCTTTAAGCTCTGTAGGGGAGCAGATAAAAGACAGCCAGCTTTCTCCGTTTACGATCAATTCCAGGGAATGCTCACGGATGACCGGTTTGCTTTGCTCAATCAATTGGGGAGCCGAATCCAGGTAGGTTTTGATTGGCATCTCAATGTAAGGAAGTTGGTTCGGTTCCGGCAATCCTAATTCAACCTGCAGAAGCCCGACGGCTTGTTCGACCAGTTGGGCGGTTTTATTTGATAGATCTTGTTTGAATTGGAAGGAAAACCCTCTCACCGTCAGCATCTTTGCATTTGGATTATTTCCTGTCAGAGTCTTGGCAATACCGAGGAGCTCGCCTGCGCTCATGTGATGAGTGAAAGCGGAATGAGCCGTAGTAGGCTGAACCTCTTCAAACAAGAGATCATCGAGTTGATCTGAATTATGGGCGTCGATAAAGATAACCTGATCAAAATCACCGATATCCTCCGCCATTTCGGGTAGCAATTGGAAAAGATACAGGAAGCGCAGCGAGCCATCCACCGTTTCAACCCATTCACCCGGGTAATTTGGCACTTCCAGGCCTAAAGAACGGGTGATTTTTTCCAAAATATGCCAGCCGGCGCCATCGTCTTCACGATCCCGGTTGCCGTATGCAATGATCAGTCTTTTCATAATCTATTCCCGAATTAATAATAAAAACCTCCCCTATGATACCTTAAGGGGAGGTTTTAGCGTAGGTTTATAAAGCTTAGCGTTTGAGCGTTTGAGCCAGGTTGCCCTGGGAGTCGTAGACCGAGATCTCGATTGGCATCTGCCCAACCGCGTGGGTCGAGCAGCTGAGGCAGGGATCATGCGCGCGAATGGCGTGTTCAACGCGATTCAGCATGCCTTCTTTGACTTCCGGACCGTGCACGTATTCTTTAGCGACCATGTCAACAGCTTTGCTCATGGCATAGTTGTTGTGACCGGTAGAAACGATCAGGTTTACCTTCTGCAGGCGACCAAGTTCATCAGCATAGTAGTCGTGGATCAAGGTGCCACGGGGAGCTTCGATGATGCCCACACCGTGTCCGACAGGATTCTGGCGGGTGTTGAGAATATCGTTGCTGAGGATGTCGGGGTCTTCCAGTAAAATGCGAACGCGTTCGCAGGCGAAGAGGGCTTCAATCATGCGCGCGTAGTGATACAAGAGAGTATTCTCAACAGGTGCGCCATTATTAATGGCTTTGAAGAGCTTCAACTCATCGTTTGCCAGAGGGGTGTCAATCTGTTCAGCCAGGTTAATACGACCAAGTGGACCAACACGGTAGGCGCCCTCAGGGAAGCCCAGTTTCTTGTAATAGGGGAACTTCAGGTAGGACCAGGGTTCTACGTGTTCAGCGATGAAATCAAGGTAGTTTTGGGCGCTGAATTTTTCCAACTCCAGACCGTTACGGTCTTTGAGACGGATATCGCCATCATAAAGCTCCAGGCTGTTGTGAGGGGTGATCAAACCAAGATAACCCGTGGGGAAGACAGCAAATTTTTGGACGGTCTCGGCGTTGGCTTCTGCCCAGTCTTTGACGATTTTTATACCAAGTTGTGTTGTAGCAATTTGATCGTCCAATTGAGCCAAAATGCGATCGCGACCTTCGGGAGAAAGCGTGCGGTTGACACCACCAGGGATAGCAAAGGTGGGGTGAATGCTGCGTTCGCCCAGCTCGGAAATGATCGCCTGACCAAACTTGCGCAAGCGTACAGCCTTAACGGTCAGGTCTGGGTCAGCCTGGATTAAACCAACTACGTTTCGGGTTGCCGGATCGGCATCGAAACCCAGCAAGAGGTCTGGTCCCGCCAGTTCGAAGAAATGCATACCGTGGCTTTGAATAATCTGTCCCATGTGCATCAGTTCACGTAAGAGTGATGCAGGGCGGGGAGGGGGGCAACCCATGACGATATCTGCGGCTTTGGCGGCAGCCAGGTGATGGCTTACCGGACAAATACCACAGATGCGGGGGGTGATTTGCTGCATCTCGGATACAAAACGTCCTTCGCAGAATTTTTCGAAACCACGGAATTCATTCACATGGAAGTAAGCGTGTTCAACGCTGCCATCATCCTTCATATGGATAACAACCTTGGCGTGTCCTTCAATACGGGTTACGGGTTCAATAGTTATTTTCTGTGTGACCATATCTTCTCCTAGTGCCAATCATTGGTCAGATCGTTGACTTCGGGCATCCGACCCTGGGCGAGCTCTGCCAGAACGTGGAAAATCGCGTCTGCGCTGGGGGCACAACCGGGCAGGAAAACGTCAACTTTGACGACGTCGCTGACAGGGCGCACATGTTGCGCAACAGAAAGTTCGGGGTCATCCGGAATTTTGCCGCTTTCATCGGTGCTTTCCGTTTCGATATAAGCACGTTTGAGGGCTTCATCGGCACCGAAAAAGTTGCGCATAGCAGGAACGCCACCAAACACCGCGCAGTCACCTAAGGCAACCAATATTTTAGAGCGCTCGCGCATTCTGATGGCAACTTCTTCGTTGTACGAATTAGCGATGCCACCTTCCAATATGCCAACATCCACGCCTTCTTTATCCGGCTCTTTCAAGTCAGTAATTGGTGTTGCCCGGAGGTCGACCAACTTGGTCAGTTCAATGATCCTTTCGTCCATGTCCAAAAAGGACATATGGCAGCCAGCACAACCCGCAAGCCAGTCAGAAGCTACTTTTGGTTTTGCCATGTTTTTCCTTTCATACTCCTTTGTGTCAACCGCTGGCTCAGGCCAAAACGATCGAAGAAATTTTGTCGGTCACGACTGCCTGCCAATCGGATTGGAGGCTGAAGCCGGATTTTTCTGAAAGATCAGCCAGGACTGCGGAAACCGATCGCTGATGCTCACCGGGCACTAATGCCTGTCGGTTGAGCTCAATGCGACCATCGGTGGTCATGTAATGACCTTCTTCCTCAGCCCAAATCTTACAAGGCAGGATCACATCAGCTTGTTCAGCAAATTCATCCATGTAACTGGTCTGAACGATCTTGAAGCCGCTGTTTTTCAAACCCTCAAGGGCATGATGGCAAGCATGACCATCGCCGAGAGCGTAGAACGCCACGGGGCTGCTGCCAACTTCAGGATTCAATTCGAGACCGAGTAGGGATGCTGCAAAACTGTTGGTATCACCTTTCAGGATGATCACTTTTGCGCCGACTTCCTTGGAGTAGCGGATCAATTTCTTTAGAGCTTCCAGGTTCTTTACTTTGGCAAACTCTTTTCCAACAATGACAACCGGATGCTGCCAGGAGGGGATACTTTCCAGCAATCGGTACGCTCTGTGAGCTTTCAGGCCTTCACTCTCGATGATCTGGTCAGTCTCAGGGCAAACACCACCGGCTTTGTAACAAGCCAAAAGGTCTACGATTTGTTCGAAGTTCTCACCGACGGTGACTAAACGGTTGGTGAAGTTATCGGCAAGTTTATTTTCCTCTTTGGTCACCATCACCAGGTTGAACTGGTCGCTTAGTTTTCGCTTGAGCATGAATCCAGCCACCTGGAAATCCTTGATCAGGTCTGCACCGAGAATAATGGCGGCATCAGCCTCAGCCAGGGCACCCAGGTTCGATTCAAAGGGACCAAATTCGCGTGCCAGTTCAACACTAACAGCCGCGCTCTCATCGTGACCGAACAAAGCGGTCTGTCCGACGTTGTAATTCTCTTTGAAGAAGTTCTGGAAAGCGCTCAGGTTCTCTATCGATTGACGACCGGAGATGAAAGCCTTGATTTCGCTGCTGTCGTGAGCTTTCAGTTGGGTTGAAACAACCGTCAGTGCATGTTCCCAGTCGATTGGCTGGAATTCTCCGTCACGACGAATGAGCGGTTCCTTGACGCGCTGGCGGGTTTCTTTCACCGGATTATAGCGACCCTTTTCGCATAGCAAGCTGTCTGCGAAAGTGGCATCCATATCGCTATCAACGCGAACCAGGCGGTTGTCTCGGGTCTTGACCACACGGTAGCAACCAACACTGCAGTCCATACAAACGGACTTGGTTTGGGTCAGATCGGTTTCGCGACCCTGGTACATGGAACGGCGATCGAACAGGGCACCTGTTGGGCAGACCTGGACGCAGTTACCGCAAGAGATACAAGTGCTCTCACCCAGAGGAACATTCCCATCAGCAACCAGGATGTTCGCTGAACCACGTTCTTCGATCCCGAGGGTATGGTTTCCCACTAGCTCAGCACAGGTTCTCACACAGCGCCGGCAGATGATACAGCGGTTGTTATCCAGGATGAAATCAGGGTGGCTGGTATCAACATAGTAGGGTTTGTATGCTGGAGTGATAGGCCAATGATTCATGCCTTCGTTGTAAGCAGCTTGCTGCAGGTCGCAATCACCATCTGTGGATTGACAATACATGCAGAAGTGGTTGCGTTCACTGAAGAGCATGGATAGTACGAAATGACGGGCTGCTTTAGTCTTTTCTGTGTCAGTGTGAACTTTCATCCCTTCAGATGCAGGGACAGTACAGGAAGGCTGCAGGGTTCTGGCACCTTCAACTTCGACCAGGCACAAGCGGCAGGCTCCATAGGGTACCAGTTTGGGATGGTAGCACAAAGTCGGGACATTAAAGCCAGCTTTCTGTACGGCTTCCAAAACGGTTGACCCAAGTTCAACTTCGACGGGCAATTCATTTACAGTTAGTTTGATCATCTAATTTTCTCCATCGTCTCGTAGGCTTAGTTGACCTCTACAGCATCAAAGTTGCAGACCTGCTGGCAAATGCCACAACGGATGCAGATGTCCTGATCGATGACGTGTGTGAGTTTGCGTTCGCCGCTGATCGCACTGACAGGGCAATTGCGGGCACAGACAGTACAACCAGTGCAGTTTTCTGGTGAGATATGGTAACTGATCAGGTTACGGCAAACCTTTGCAGGGCAACGTTTTTCGTAAATATGGGCTTCGTATTCGTCCAGGAAATGATTCAAAGTCGAGACAACCGGGTTCGGAGCACCTTGTCCCAGACCGCAGAGGCTATCCTGTCTGATTTCGTCACACAGACTGCGAAGCATGGGAATATCTTCGGGGATACCTTCACCAGCACAAATCCGTTCGAGAATCTCAAGGATGCGGCGGGTGCCAACACGGCAGGGTACGCATTTTCCGCAGGATTCTTCCTGGGTAAATTCCATGAAGAAGCGGGCAATGTCAACCATACAAGTGTCTTCGTCCATGACGATCATACCGCCAGAACCCATAATCGAGCCGGCAGCACCCAGGGTTTCGTAGTCTACAGGAAGGTCCAGGTCGCTGGTGGGCAAACAACCGCCCATGGGACCGCCAGTTTGGACTGCTTTGAAACCTTTGCCATCTTTGATGCCACCGCCGATATCATAAATGATCTCGCGTAGGGTCATGCCAAAGGGGACTTCTATCAGACCGGTGTGGGCAACATCGCCGGCAAGCGCAAAGGTTTTTGTGCCTTTGCTCTTTTCAGAACCCATGCTGGTATACCATTCCAAGCCACGATTTATGATTTTTGGAACGTTGGCATATGTCTCAACATTGTTGATGTTGGTAGGCTTGCCCCAAAGACCCTTCGTAGCAGGGAAGGGTGGACGAACGCGAGGTTCACCCCGACTACCTTCAATCGAAGCGATCAAAGCGGTTTCCTCACCACACACAAATGCGCCTGCACCCATGCGGACTTCCAAGTCGAAGGAGAAATCCGTGCCCAGGATATTCTTGCCAAGCAGACCATATTCCTTGGCTTGCTTGATGGCGATATTGAGCGTACTCACCGCGATTGGGTATTCAGCACGACAGTAAACGTAACCCTGGTTGGAACCAACTGCATAAGCACCAATGGTCATGCCTTCAATGACCGAATAGGGGTCACCTTCCAGAACCTTGCGGTTCATGAACGCACCGGGGTCGCCCTCATCTGCGTTACATACCATGTACTTGGGGTTGCTTGGAGCCTGGCGGGCGAATTTCCATTTCAGACCGGTTGGGAAGCCTGCACCACCACGACCACGCAGTTTGGAATCCAGAATAGTCTGGATAACTTCCTCTGGGGTCATCTCAGTCAGGACTTTTGCCAAGGCTGAATAACCATCGGTAGCAATGTAATCCTCAATATTGCGGGGATCGATCTTACCAATGTTCTCCAGGATGACACGGACCTCTTTGTCTTTCGGTTCCCGTATTTCTTCATCCATGAGGTCGCGCATTTTTGCACTATATTGTGCAAGCTCACGACCTTTAATGAAGTGTTCGACTACCAAAGGACGAACGCTCTCAGGAGTCAGGGCAATGTAGTGGCTGCCTTCCGGGTAGACCAGGATATCCGGTCCTTCGGTTTCGGGGTCACCGATCCGAGGGCTATCAAGAATTTGGACTTCATCCAGAATTTTCTGCAGTTTCAATTCTTCGATGATCTGCTCTTTGATCTGGAGGGCGCCTTTCTCGATGCAAATCGGATCCATCGAAACAAGAATCGTTGATCGATAATATGCCATATTAGATTCTCTTTTCTTACCTTTCTTAAATATTTTTATTCTTTAATTAGATATTCAACGAGCACGTTGCCACCGACAACATGATCTTGCATAATTTTCCGCGCGATGTCAGAAGAAACTTTGACATAAACAACTTCTTCCTGATTCGGCAAAGTGACCTTCACCACGGGATCCATACCGCTAAGACCGAGATTGCCGGTTTGTCGCAGGATAATGTCAGGAAGATTGTTTTCCTCGATAAAGTTGAGGATCGCTTTCAAGGTCTCACGTGCACCGGCAGCGATGCCGATGGTGCCCATGCCAACCACGATTTGGGTCTTGCCAGTCTGATCGCGCATTTCTTTAATCTTTTGGGCTTCTGCGCGCAGTCTCTTGAGGTCTTCAATAGAATTAATTGTGGGCATAATTCACTCCTTGTTTGATTGCATTTTCATTGATTGCATTGATACCATTTTGAATGGTATTGGTGAGATACTCAATCACTCGATAATCCGTCAGCGACATTCCATCCAGCACTTGTTTTACTTCAGTGTCATCAAAGTCAAAAACCTGGTCATCAACCTGGTAATGAAGCACCCAGTTTACATCCGGAGTCCCAAAAAGCAGACCCAAGAAGGTATCTGCCAGGTTGCCTAATGGCATGCGGTCAATATGGCTGTTCTGAAATTTCACTGTCAATTCTGTGCCAACTCCTGGTTGGGATTCAATGGTCATCCCGCCGTTGCAAGCTTCTGCTGCTTGCTTGAGCAAAGGAATACCCAGACCCACCTTGCGGGTGGTTCGGCTGGTGACAAAAGGATCCATCACTCTCGCAAGTAATTCTTCGTTCATACCTTTGCCATTGTCCTTGACCGAGATCCACAACTCATCATTCTGGGTATCTTGTTTTACCAGGATCTCAACCCGGCTTGCGCCGGCAGAAATACTGTTTTCAGCGATATCCAGAATGTGGAGGGCTAGTTCTCTCAAGCCGTTGCCCCGTCACTAAGGACTTTTTCGACGATCTTGGTGAACTTGGTTGGTTTCATCCGACCGTTGTTTACCTCGTCAACAACAACGACAGGTGCTGCACTGCAGGCACCGACACAGCGGCAAACTTCCAGGGTGATCAAACCATCACTAGTCGTCTGACCAGGTTCGATACCCAACATTTGTTTGGCTTTATCAATCATCTGCGTGATACCACCTACATAACAAGCGGTACCGATGCAGAATTTGATCACATGCTTACCCCGGGGAACCGTGGTGAAGAAGGAGTAGAAGGAAACCACGCCATGCACTTTACTGACCGGGATGCTGAGGCATTCTGCAACATATTCCTGCATCGGAGCTGAAAGGTAACCAATTTTGGATTGCAAATTGTTTAGAACTACCATAAGCCCACCATCAAGGTCGATGTTGTCCTCAATGATTTTATCGATAATTGGCCGCAGTTTTGGGTTGTAAAGTGGGTCAATAGGCTGGGTTTTACTCGTCATAGTCGTTTATTCTCCTTATACAAAGCACTCAGATACTTTGTGAAATTAATTACAATAAGTGTAACCTTGAACCTAAGATTGGTCAACGCAAATCCGTAGTATGGCATTGAATCGCGTTGTTTTTTTGACCTCTTCTGAACCTTCCGGTCTTTCAAGTTACTTTCCCATCGAACAAACCCCAGCTGGACAGACGCCTAACTTGATGTGTGCCTCCACTTCTGCTCTGAAATGGTCCAACATATTCTTGATCGGTGTTCCAGCAGTCTGACCCAAACCACAGTTGGAGAATTCCTCCATTCCATGGCGAAGCCATTCCAGTTGTGCCAGGTGTTCCATGGTTCCCCGACCTTCAGAGATGGCGGTCATGATTTCCAGGGCTTGCTCGGTTCCGATACGGCAGGGCACGCACTTTCCGCAAGATTCCACCTGGAAAAACCTCATCAAAACACGTACGCAGTCGACAATGCAGTTGCTGTCGTCACATATCAATAGCGCACCTGAACCCAACGAAACGCCCACATTGCGGTAAGAATCGAAATCCATGGGGGTATCTTGCAGTATCGCTGGGATGATTGACCCGCTTGAGCCACCCGTCTGGGCGAACTTAAAAGAACCACTTTTCATGCCTTTGCCATAGATTCCAATCACTTCCCTTAGGGTGATGCCCATTGGCACTTCCATCAGACCGGTTTTGTTAACGTTCCCAAGGATGGTGTATACCTTGGTGCCTGGGCTGGAAGGGGTACCCTGTGCCCGGAACCAATCGGCACCATTTTGGATGATGGGCGGAATATTGCCAAGCGTTTCAACGTTGTTGATCAGAGTCGGTTTGCCCCAAAGACCGTGGGTGGTTGGGTAAGGTGGCTTGGGTCTGGGCTCACCGCGTTTGCCTTCAATCGATTCGAGCAAGGCGGTCTCTTCACCGCAAATGTACGCACCAGCACCTGAATGCACATGGATATCGAAGTTAAAGCCGGTGTTTAAGATGTTCTTTCCCAAAACCCCGAAATCTTTGGAAGCCCGGATGGCATTGGTGATCTTTTCGATGGCGTCGTGATATTCACCCCGGATGTAGATGTAGCCCTCATCGGCACCACAAGCATAACCTGCGATCAACATGGCTTCGATCATGGAGAAGGGGTTCCCCTCCAGGATAACCCGGTCCTTGAAAGTGCCCGGTTCGCTTTCATCCGCATTGCAGATGATGTATTTCTTGTCTCCGGGAGCGTCCCTCACCGCTTGCCACTTGATGCCGGTCGGAAAACCTGCTCCGCCGCGTCCGCGCAATCCGGATTTCTTGATGATCTCGATAATTTTCTGTGGCTCCATTTCCATGGCGGTCGCGAACGCCTGTCCACCGTCATGGGTCAGAAAGTCGTCGATACTGTTGGGGTCGATAACACCCACGTATTCAAGGACGATTCGGTTTTCGGCTGGCATGGTACCGGTGCGGTGAAGCAGCCATGAAATTCGCTTCATTTCGAATGGATCGCTCACCTTAAGCGACTCAGCAATTCGACCTTTGTAAAGATGTTCCGAGACCAGGAAATCCACGTTTTCTTCCAGGACAGGTCCATAAGCCACCGCTTCAGGGTAAACAATCACCAGCGGTTGGGTTTTTGCACTGCTGGCATCTGGAATGGTGGTTACGTAAACTTCGCCACCGAGATCATATTTTTCAATCGCCTGATGAAAGGCATCTATTACAGCGTCTGAGCCTTTTTGCTGGCTCGATTCGCCGCTTGATATCAAAACCATAGACCGATACTTTTTCATCAGAGCTCCTATTCATACTTTGCGAGAATTTCAGGCAGGGTTTCGGCGCTGAGGTTCCCATGAATGTTATTGTCGACTGAGAGAACAGGACCGACTTCGCAGACCCCCAGGCAGCTGGTTGTTAGCAATGTAAACCTGCCGTCTGCACTGGTTTCTCCAGGTTGGATACCCAATTGTTCCACAAGTGCGCGGTACAGTTCGCGTCCGCCCACAACGTGGCAGGGAAGGCTTTCGCAAAATTCGATTACATGCCGACCGCGTTGGGTTGTAGGAAGCATCCGATAAAAGGTTGCTACGGAGAAAATCTCTGCTGCTGAAATAGAAGTTTGACGGCTGACCTCCTGGACGGCAATGTTAGAGATGTATCCAAAACGGTCAGCAACCTTTTTCAAGACCGCTATAAGAGCTTCTTTGCTTCTCCCGGTTTCTAAAACAATATCACGGATTTCGTTGATTGCATCTGGATGGTCATAATTCATTTTTTGTTGAGTGGCTGCATTTTCCATAAAATCTCCTTAGAAAAATAGGTGATCTGCTCCGTTCATTTGGGCGAAACGTCAACCCGGTATACAGCGACAAGATCTTTTAGAAAGTGAAAACATTGCCCTTTTTTGGACAGGCGAAGGGCAAGTACAGATTCGTTGATCTGCAACGCAAACAGAATGTGTGAAAGGGTAATAAGTATTTCAACCGGCCTCAGTCCTTCAGTAGAAACTTTTTAGCCAGGAATAATTTTGGATACTACAATATTACTAAGTATAAAACGTAAGTACTAATATGACAATAACAAATTTCTGGCTCGAGTCGCAATGATCCGACAACGAACGAATTTCAACTTGCAGAAGAAACTATCCGCCCTACTTCCAAAGCAGGCGGACAACTCTTGTTCCATCCATGTCGGTTGTTTTCGATAAGTTGGATTTCTGAAAGCTTGCACTTGATCGCCAGTTTGAACTACAAGCCTGATGTAGAATTTATTGCTATCAGCTATCAGCTATCAGCTATCAGCTTTCTGATTTACGTCTGTTCCAAAATGGCTTTCTCAATGTTAGCGATAGTGACTTCATCGATATCAAGTGTTGTCGAACCTACCATACCATCCAGATCGTGAGCATCTCCATTCTTGATAACATGGATATCCTTTAGTTCAGGCCAAAGTTGGCGAACCTCAGGTGTGCTTTCGTAACTTGAAATCTCTACGATGCAGAGGTGCAGTTCTGGCGGGACACCACCCAGACGGGGGAGCATCCCGTTTTCTTCCCGTTCAACATGGGCTGGGATAAACAACCCTCCCAATTTTTGAACCTCTTTTTGTGCGTCAAAGATAGTGAGCGTGGTGGCCGTGTGGAGCAACCGTTCCTCTTTTCGTAAAAAATTACCCTCTTTGTCGACCACTAATTGGCAGCCAAAAAAGTCTTCATTGTTCTTGTAGTCCGGGAGATGAATGTTAACGACTTTTTCAAAAGCCTGCAGCTGAGCCAGGGTATCAAACAGACAGAGCACATGGATCTCTTCGGCCGTTTCAAGCTCCATCCCTGGCAAAACCTTTATACCGGTGCCAGCGGCTGCTTCCATCACGGCCAGCACATTGGAAGCTGTGTTGTGATCGGTCAGCGCGATGATATCGATCTTAGCTTCCAGTGCTTTCTCAATGATCAACGGAGGGATCATCTCCAGGCTGGCACACGGCGAAAGAACAGAATGAACATGCAGCTCCATGCGGTGGATGGACATCGTCTACTAATCCTTGATCCCTAATTCCCAGAGATGACCTGACACGGCATAGCTATATTCATCTGTCGAGAGCAGTACAATGCCTTCCATGTTGGCACGTTCGATCGTTTCCTGGTTTGGCTGGGCGTTTTCAGTAATAACGATTGCCGAAATCTCCAGTAGACTGGCTACAGCTACGATATTGATGTTAGCAATTAATGTGACCCAAATGCTGTGTGGTTTTGCTCCCGTCATAACACAACTAAGCAGGTCGGACATATAGGCGGAATCGATATGAACGTGGGAAAAATCTCTCTCTTCGGTCAGAAGGGTTAAGTTGAGGGTTTCAATTATGGTTTGAAGATCCATGTTTTATTCCTGTTTGGAGGCTTTGTCGAGGTACATGATCATAAAAAGGTTCGTTCCACTTTCTTTGGAGGACTTAATAACCATTTCATCGACACAGTTGTTGATATTTACCAGTCCCATGCCGGCTCCGAAACCCTTGTTGCGCACCTCGGAACTTGCCGTGGACCAACCAGGCGTCATCGCTTTGTCGATATCCGGGATGCCGGGACCGTCATCGTAGGCTTCCATGATGATTTTGTTTTCTTCAACTTCCACCCTTAAGAAGCCACCGTTGTTCGTGTGGATGATCAGGTTCATTTCTGCCTCATAAACCGCAATGCCACATTTACGGGCAACCTGGTTGGATGCGCCTAGTCGTAATAGCGCTTTTTTTATCCGGTTGGAAGCAGCACCGCCATGCAAAAAGTCATCCTTCTTAATGCTATAGCGCAGAATCAAACTGGTTCTGTCAGAAACAATGTCCTCAAATAGATGGGATGCACGGTATCGGATCAACTCTTCTGCTTCGAGGTCCCGTTGAAGGGCTTCGAGGACGCCATTAGAGATATCACCTTTGGTCATAATTCCGACCAGATTGTTATTTTCATCCACAACCGGTAGTCGACCGACCTTAGTCTTGTTAAATAATTTTAAAGCCTCAACAACCTGTTCATGTTTGCGGATAGTGAATACATTATGCGTCATATATTCGGTGACTTTTCGGTCGATGCGACCATCCCGCAGAGAACGGATCAAATCTTCCGTGGAGAGAATTCCGATCAGCTTACCATCTTTGGCAACAGGAGCACCGGAAATCTTATATTTTGCAAACAGGTCAAGCGCATCACGCATGCTCATATTAATCGCCAGCGTGAGGGGATCCTTCGTCATTACTTCAGCGATGGTTAACTCGTAGGCAAGTTCTTCAACCCGAGTGATTCTTGCGGCAGAAGAATCGGATAGGTATCCCTGGTTGCTCATAGTCTTTTAGCGTTTAATCGTATTTTGATAAATCGAATGCTTGTTCAAAACTGACGATGTTATTTTCGGCGAGCCTTGCAGAAAGCTCAAACAATCCCAGGGGAGAACTTACCATGGGCATACCTTCGCTAGTCGCCAGTTCGATCATATCCATTGAGGGTTGTTTGCCCCTGGCAATGATGACCATGCGGACATCTGCAATCAAGGCAGTGCGGATAACCTGGGGGTTGTTCAGACCGGTGATCAAAATTGCCTCCGGTTTGATCGTAGCTAAGACATCGCTCATTAAATCTCCAGCGAATGCGCCTCCGACCTCGAGTTTGGTGTTGACACCATCTGTGAGGATCTTCCCCTGGACTAATAAGGCAATTTCACCAATATTCATGATCGGACCTCTGTTCTTATTTGAATAGTTAATTTTACTCGATACCTGCATGTTATACTACTACTGTAAAAAACTCGAGGTTGGATTCTTATGAAGAATATTGTTAGAAGTGTTAAGGGAACGCGTGACTTTTACCCGGATGAGATGGCCAGGCGAGACTGGCTGGTCGAGAAGCTGAAAACAGCTTCTGAATCCTTTGGTTACCGACGTTATGAGGGTCCCTGTCTTGAGACCATTGACCTGTATGCAGCTAAATCGGGGGAGGAGCTGGTCAAGGAACAAGCCTTCGTTTTCGAAGATCGGGGAGGAGACCCGATTACGCTTCGTCCAGAGCTGACGCCGACCCTGGCCCGCATGGTGGCGAGCCAGCAAAACCAATTGATTCTTCCCTTACGATGGTGGGCCTTTGGACCTTTCTGGCGTTATGAACGTCCTCAAAAAGGGCGCACACGTGAGTTCTATCAGTGGAATATCGACCTGATTGGCAGTGATGCTGTCCAGTCGGATGCAGAATTGCTGGCTGTAGCTGCTAATTTTCTCAAGTTGGTAGGGCTGAAGAGCGACATGGTCCAGATTTTGGTCAATGATCGTCGTTTAATGGACCGCAAACTAACTGAAATTGGCATAAGCAGTGAAACCAAGCCCGATTTGCTTCGCATGATCGATCGAATTGACAAACAACCTGCCGATGTCTGGGAGAAAAATGTGGCAGACCTTGGTTTGAGCACTGATCAGATCATTGCCATCAAAGTGCTGCTTGCCAATACCCAGCTATGGAAGGAATCGGAAGAACTCAGCCAGCTGTTTGAATACACAAACGCGTTGGGAGTTGGTGAGTACATTCGGTATGAACCAAAAATCATCCGTGGGTTGGATTATTACACCGGCTTGGTCTTTGAAGCACACGAAGTCAAGGGCGATTTCAGGGCGATTTTGGGCGGTGGACATTATGCCAACCTGGTGGCAGACGTGGGCGGGCAGCCATTGCCTGGAGTGGGCTTTGCCATGGGCGATGTGGTTGTAATGCTGGTTTTGGAGGCGTATGGTTTGCTTCCGGAGGCTCTCAGTCATCCCAATACGGTTTTTGTGACTGTATTCAACGAGGAATTGCTTGTTGAATCGATCAGGCTGACAACAGAACTCCGTGAAAACGGTTTCCGAGTGATTTTGGCAGAGCCAGATAAGCTCACGAAGCAATTCAAACTCGCTGACCGACTGGGAGTCAAATTTGCATTGGTTTTGGGACCGGATGAAGTGGCGAATGGCACAGTTGTGGTAAAAGACCTGCGAACATTCGAGCAGCGTCCGATTCCAAGGAAAGATTTGAGCTCAATTTTTAAGTAAAAATCGGTAATAAACAGGTGGAATTCAGGCTTGCAGTCCATTTGGGCTTGTGATAGAATTGCCGCCTAACGTGGTGCCTGTAGCTCAATGGCAGAGTACTTCACTGTGGATGAAGATGTTGAGGGTTCGACCCCCTCCAGGCACCCACCAAGAACCCGCAAGGGTTCTTTTTTATCCCACGCTGATGTGTCTGTCCCACTTGTCATCCTGAGCCTGAGTTGCGACACGAAGTGTGCTTCGCAAGGATCTGAACGATGCGAGGCAATCAAACGAATCGAAGATTAGGATTCTTCGCTTCGCACAGGATTACAACAATTAAACATCGTTCACTACTCAAAATTATGATAAAATCTTTATCCAGGCAATGACGGAAACGAGTAATTCAATGCTGACCAATAGCGAGCCCGGGATGGTGGAAGCCGGGTGGAGACGATTGAATGAAAATCCTTCCTGAGCCGCGCGCTGAACGAACCTACGGGTAGTAAGCGAGCCGACCGCCCTCCGTTACAGGGGCACCAAGCGCCTGGTTTCGACCAGGAAGCGGGGTGGTACCGCGAGCATATTTTGGCTCGTCCCTGTTGGGGCGGGCTTTTTTATTTGAATTTTTTTTGGAGGTAGTATGTTTAAGCCAGTTTCATCCAGACTCAATATTCCTTCGGAAGAGGAAGCCCAACTGCGCTTCTGGAAATCGCATGACATTTTCAAACGCTCTTCAGATGACCGCAAAGAACGTCCGCCTTTCGTGATTTTTGAAGGTCCTCCGACTGCCAATGGCAAACCCGGTGTGCATCACGTTTTAGCGAGAGCCTTCAAAGATATGTTCCCACGCTATAAAACCATGCAGGGCTATTTTGTTGATCGACGCGGCGGTTGGGATACTCACGGTCTGCCAGTTGAGATCGAGGTCGAAAAGCAGCTGGGTTTCACCCACAAAAGCCAGATCGAGGAATACGGTGTTGCTGAGTTCAATAAGCTTTGCCGGGAATCGGCTTTTTCGCGTATCCAGGATTGGGAACGCATGACCGACCGGATTGCCTACTGGGTGGATAAGGACCGTGCTTATGTTACCTATACCAACGAATATATCGAATCGGTCTGGTGGCTGTTGAAATCGATCTGGGACAAAGGATTACTTTACCAGGGGCACAAAGTTGTTCCCTATTGTCCGCGCTGCGGTACGCCGCTTTCGGATCATGAGGTTGCATTAGGGTATGAGGACACTGAAGATCCGAGCATCTTTGTTCGTTTTCCGCTGGTCGACGAGGAAGATACCAGTCTATTGGTATGGACCACAACTCCCTGGACGCTGCCCGGCAATGTTGCAGTAGCAGCTCACCCTGATGTGGAATATGCCGTGGTCACTGCCGATGGAATGGGCGAAGAGAAACTGATCCTTGCCAAGAACCTGATCGAAAAGGTGTTTGCAGACCGCCCTGTACGGATACTGAAAACCATGAAGGGTAAGTCGCTCAAGGGCAAACGGTATGCGCCTTTGTTTACTTTCTTCCCCCTTGAAAAACCGGCACACTACGTCGTAAATGCCGATTATGTCACTACAGAAGATGGCAGTGGATTGGTCCACATCGCCCCTGCTTTTGGTATGGAAGATATGGATGTTGCCAAACAATACGACCTGCCTCTGATCATGACCATTGACGACGAAGGTCGCTTTTTACGCCAGGTTCAGAGTTGGGCAGGGGTCTTCGTCAAGGATGCCGATCCTGCTATCATCCAGGACCTGCATGACAGGGGTCTGCTCTTCCACGCTGGCAAGATCTCCCACACCTACCCATTTTGCTGGCGCTGCCAGACGCCTTTACTTTACATGGCAAGACCGACCTGGTTCATTAAGACCAGTACCATTAAAGACCGTATGGTCCAGCTCAACCAGGAGATCAACTGGGTACCCGAACATATTAAGAACGGTCGTTTTGGCAATTGGCTGGAAAACAACATTGACTGGGCGTTGGGGCGCAACCGTTACTGGGGCACGCCCTTGCCTGTTTGGGAATGCCCGGATTGCCACCACCAGGTTTGCGTTGGCTCCAGGCAGGAGTTAGGTGAGCTGGCTGGGAAAGACCTGGGCGAGCTCGAACTGCACCGCCCCTTTGTGGATGATATTCGCTTTGCTTGCCCCAAATGCGGGCATGGACAAATGAAGCGGGCGACCGAATTAATCGATGTATGGTTTGATTCCGGTTCAATGCCTTATGCCCAATGGCATTATCCTTTTGAAAACCTGGATGAGTTCAAGTCACAATTTCCGGCTGACTTCATCTGTGAAGCAGTCGATCAGACACGCGGTTGGTTCTACTCTCTTCATGCCATCAGCAGCCTGGTGATGGATAGCATCGCCTATAAAAATGTCATCTGCCTCGGTTTGATCCTGGACGAGAATGGGCAGAAAATGTCCAAATCCCGTGGCAATGTGATCGACCCCTGGGAAGTGATTAATGAGTACGGTGCGGATCCGATGCGCTGGTATATGTATACCTCCAGCCCTCCAGGTAACGAACGCCGCTTCAGTAAAGAGCTGGTGGGCGAAGTTGTTCGCAGTTTCATGCTCACACTTTGGAATACCTACTCCTTCTTTGTCACCTATGCCAACCTGGATAACTGGACACCTGACTCAACAATCATCCCGCAGTTCTCAGAACTGGATGACTGGCTGCTTTCCTCTTTGGAGACTCTGGTACGCGATGTGACCAATGCATATGAGAGCTTCGATGTTGTTGGCGCCACTCGTCCGATTGAGAAATTTGTGGATGACCTCTCCAACTGGTATCTACGCCGCTCGCGAAGACGCTTCTGGAAGAGTGAGTCGGATGCCGACAAAGCGGCCGCTTACGAGACGCTCTACAAGGCACTGGTAACAGTCAGCAAATTAATCGCGCCCACCATGCCCTTTATGGCTGAGACGATTTACCGAAACCTGGTTACCTCGGTCGATGAAGATGCTCCTATCTCCGTTCACCTGGCAGAATGGCCGAAGGTCAATGAGAAACTGATCAACGAAAACCTGAACCGGGATATGACCTTGGTGATGAGACTGGCTTCTTTGGGACACTCAGCTCGAAATAAGTCTAACATTAAGGTACGCCAACCACTGTCTGAAGCTGCTTTTGCCGTCGGCAAGGCAGAAGAAGGCGAAGTGATCGAACGCTTCCAGGACATTTTGGAAGACGAATTGAATGTTAAACGAGTCCGATTGCTGGGCGGTGATGAGGAGGCGGTCACGTACAGTCTCAACCCACTGCCGAAACAATTGGGGCAGAAATACCGTGCACTCAGCCCGAAAGTCCGCCAGGCAATTCTGGATCTTCCGGCACAGGAAAGTGCCCTAAAACTGCTGGAGGGGCTCAACCTGGTCGTCAAAGTGGATGAGAAATATTACGAGATCATGCCCGACGAGGTCGAGGTGCATACCTCTTCAAAGGAAGGTTACGAGGTTGTGGCTGATGGGGCTTACATGGCTGCTTTAATTACTACCCTGACCCCGGAATTATTCCATGAGGGCTTGGCACGTGAATTTGTGAGGCGTGTGCAGGATTTGCGTAAGGCTTCCGGTTTTGAGATCGCTGACAGAATTCTCATTTCCTACCAAGCTACGCCCGAACTGGCGCAGGCGATTCAGGAAAATGGGGAATACATCTCCAGCGAGACACTGGCACTGGAAATGAAGGAAACCGAACTTGAGAAAGACAGGAACTTCAATGATAGCTTTGATGGCGAGGAATTGACACTGAAACTTGAAAAGGCGGTGAAATGACCTCAGGCAAAAAATGGACCGGTCACTACCTGCTGTTATTTGGCATCGCGGTTGCTTTGATCATTTTTGATCAATGGAGCAAAGGTTTGGTCAGGCAAAATATTGCGCTTGGTGAAGAAATTTACCCAATTGCCTTCCTGGCGCCGTTTTTCCGTTTCACCTACTGGCAAAACACTGGCGCTGCGTTCGGCATTTTTCAAAACGCGAACATTCCGCTCTTGATTCTTTCATCCATAATTTCTGTCTTGATCATCGGGTATTACCACAAAGCCTACGACGAACCCCTGATTTTCAAGATAAGCCTGGGGTTGTTGCTGGCTGGCGCGGTTGGAAACATCATTGACCGCGTTCGATTTGGTTTTGTTACGGACTTTATTTCTTTGGGTCGCTTCGCTGTATTTAACGTAGCTGATTCCTGCGTTACGATCGGAGTCATCCTGATGTTGTTAGGTATGTTGATCCATGAGCAGAAGGAAAAAGCTGCTCGCCAGGCGATGGAAATTGGGCAGGATCACACAAATGAGAACTGAACTGCTTGAAATTGTCTTTTCTGAATTGTCAGCCAAGCGTTTGGATAAATTTTTAGCTGAGCAAATCCTAAAACTATCACGTGCAAAAATTCAGAGCATGATTTCAGCTGGTGAAGTCAAAGTAAATGGAAAAGTGGTGAACAAACCAGCGTACAAGCTGGAAACAGGCGATAAAGTCAGTGCTTTGGTAACGGAAACAGACGAGGAATTGCCAACGGTACAGAATATCGCCCTGGATGTAATTTTCGAGGATGAAAATGTAATTGTGATCAACAAGCCTGCTGGTTTGGTGGTTCATCCTGGTGCAGGGAATACCGAAAACACACTGGTTAATGCCCTCCTCTTTCACTGGCCACAAATTGCGCACGTCGGGGAAGCGGCGCGACCAGGTATTGTTCATAGGCTGGATAAGGACACCTCTGGTGTGCTGGTGGTCGCTAAAACAGCATCCGGATACACCTGGCTGGTGAAGCAGTTTAAAACCAGGAAAGCAAAAAAGTCCTACCTGGCACTGGTGGACGGAAAACCACCCACACCCACCGGCCGTATAGAAACCCGGATCGGCAGAGATGAAAGGCACCGACAGCGCATGGCAGTTACCTATGGCGACCAGGGCAGAAAAGCGGACAGTGAATTCTTTACAGTAGCTGAATATCGCGACCACACACTCCTGGAGGTCAATCCACTTACAGGGCGCACACATCAGATTCGTGTACACCTGGCGTTTTTGGGCTGCCCGGTAGTGGGCGATCAGATTTATGGTCGTCGTAAAAATAGCCTGGATACGGACCGGTTTTTCCTGCATGCCAGCAAGTTGAGCCTCCGGTTGCCAGGGAATGAAGAAGATACGGAATTCACGGCTCCCTTACCTGCCGACTTACAAACGATTTTAGACAATTTGGAGAAAGCCTGATATGCAAAGATTTTTTGATTTCCGATCCGATACTGTCACCCACCCAACTCAAGCAATGCGTGAAGCCATGGCAACAGCGGAAGTGGGCGATGATGTATACGGAGAAGACCCGACGGTAACAAGGCTGGAAGAAAAAGCAGCAGCTATGCTTGGCAAAGAAGCCGGTTTGTTGGTCAGCTCCGGTACGATGGGCAACCTGATTGCAGTATTAGCGGTCTGTGGTCGTGGGGATGAAGTGATCATGGGCACAGCCGGTCACACTTTCTTGCACGAAGCTGGAGGCGTCTCTGCCTTGGGTGGGGTGGTCATTCATACCATTCCAAATCAGGAAGATGGCAGTCTTTCGCTCGAAGATATCGAGAAGGCAATGCGAAACCCTGGAGATTTTCACGAACCAATCTCACGTATGGTTATCGTTGAAAACACGCAAAATGCCTGCGGGGGTAAAGCATTGACTGCAAATTACATGCACAGTGTCGGGTTGAAGGCAAAAGACCTTGGCCTGCATTTTCATGTTGATGGTGCTCGCATTTTCAATGCTGCTGTTGCCTTGAAGATCCCTGCAGCATCCTTGCTGGAATCCGCTGATAGTGTCACGTTTTGTTTGAGCAAAGGCTTATGTGCGCCTATTGGCTCGGTTTTATGTGGAAACAAGCAATTCATTGACCGCGCTCGTAGGTTAAGGAAAATGCTGGGTGGCGGCATGCGCCAGGCAGGCATTATTGCTGCTGCAGGTATTGTGGCGCTCGATAGCATGATAGAACGCCTTGAGGAAGACCACATTCGGGCTAAAAGACTGGCTGAGGGACTGGCAAAGCTGCCTGGCATACAGCTGACGAAAGGCTCGCCCAACACCAATATGGTTTTCTTTAAACTCGATCCTTCCCTTGGAATAAATTATGGCCAATTAATCGAGGAGATGAAAATACGCCGAGTGCTGATCAATGACACAAGTGACGGTGAGATTCGCTTAGTCACTCACCTGGATGTGGACGACGTTGCCATAGAACATTGCCTGGAGGCTCTGCGCGAAATCGTTTCCTGATTATAGATTGAAGTAAGTTCGCGCCTCTTACTTTGGCACGATTGTTGTAAGTATATGGGGCAGGCAGCAACATGAAGGACAGGATCAGAAATCTCTCCATCTGGGTAGGCGGGTTAGTTATTTCGCTGTTTTTCTTCATGATAATTCTTTCCTCCTCCGGCTCTGGCATGGGGCTTTTTAAATGGTACTTTCCATTTGTAGCAAAGGATTACCCGCCCACACCAACACCTATCACACCAACGCCGGTCGGTCCGGTTGGTGGAACTTTTACTGCTTTGGTTGTGGACCCGAATCAGAGTCAAACCCTTCTGGCAGGCAGTTATGTGAGTGGCGTCTATAAAACATATGACCAGGGTGACACCTGGTATAGGCAAAATGCTGGTTTGGGCAACCTCAAAATTCAATCCCTGGCTTACCACCCAACTATCTCGAACATCGTTTATGCAGGAACCTATAGCGGCGGGATCTACAAATCGTCTAATGGAGGGAACAGCTGGACGGCGTCCAATGGTGGCGTGTTGGGAAATCACATTGTCTACGATATCGAAATTGACCCGAAAAACGGGAATGTGATTTATGCAGCCACACGTATCAATGGCAGTCTGAGGGGTTACTTATACAAGAGCAGCAACGCCGGGGCATCCTGGAATTTACTATTGACTGGTGATGCCTTTTCGACTCTTGATTACTTTTATGATATCGATGTCAACCCGCTTAACTCTAATGAACTCTATCTGACAGCGCACGAACACGGTTTTTATAAGAGCACCGATGCTGGGGCAACTTTCTATCCAATCAATAGTGGTGTAAGTGATTTATCCGCTCGCAGTTTTGCTCTCGATTCTGCTTACTCAGGGCTGGTCTATGGGGCTGTTTGGCATGATGATGCCGTCTACCGAACCTGGAACAGTGGCTATTCCTGGGCGAATAGCAGGGTGGGGCTGCCAACGAATACAGCCGTGTTCCGGCTGTACGCGGATCCGTTTGGAGGGACTCAAAAACGTGTCTTTGCCTGTACTTATGGAAACGGACTCTATTCAACCGATAACTTCGCCCAAAGCTGGTCCTCGCGCGGTTTGGCTGGTCAGAGACTTTACGATTTTGTTGTGGCAAATGGCAGTCCGCAACGTTGGTTTGCGGCAACCGAATCCAACGGAGTTTTTCGTACCAATGCCGGCAGCAGCAGCTGGAGCAACATCATGGGCGAATTGCGCCTGAACGCAGTCACAGACCTGCTGAAAGACGACTTGAATGAAACTGCGTATGTGGCAGTTTATGGTAAAGGTGTATATGCCGTTGACTCGTCTGGTTTGAGTTGGGTGGAATTGACGCAAGACTTAGAAGACAGAGCGGTGCTCGACCTGGAAATTGCACAAGGAAAGTTGCACATTCTGACCGAATCAGCGTTGTACACCCTGGAAGGTGAAAATTGGCTTCCGATCGATTTGCCCACAATAGAAGGGGATAAGGGAGAGGAAGCAATGGATATTCTAAGTGAAAAAGTAGGGCTGCCAGGTGAGGTGCTTGCTGATCATATGGAGCAGGCTCAGGTCAATTTGAGTTTAAATTCCAACAACCTGACTCCCGTCCTCCCAATCCGACTGTTCGCTGAAAAAGATATCCTCTATGTAGGTACCATCGGAAATGGGCTTTATATGCGCGTAGCCAATGAATGGAAGCAAGTCGGTTTGGAAGGTAAAAGTGTTATTGATTTTGCATTTGACAACGCAACCAATGACTTATTCGTGATTGCCTGCGATTCTGATGACGTCTGTGCGGTCTTTATATCCAAGGGGGGTGAATGGTCCTTGCTCCAATATACTCCTCAGGATCTGAAGGTAAATAAACTTTTGGAAACCGGAAATGGGTTGCTGGCAGCCACAAGTTTGGGAATTTATTGGATTGATCCAGATAGTCAACAATGGATAATGTTGGGTGGGCATGACAAAAGTATTTTATCCTTGACGGCTACCGGAGATTGCCTGATGGCAGCAGCCGGGCAAGGCTTCGTACTGCAAAGCTCTGATTGTGGAGAAACCTGGCAAGAGCAAATCCTGGAAGACTGGCACTATCAAACCATTGGCTTCCTGGGAGAGCAAAATGAACGACTTTTGCTTGGCTCGCAAGAAGCCGGTGCTTTGATTCTCCCATTACACTGACCTGTTTTGATGCATCCTGCCAGATAAATCGCAATTTATGTGATATAAAAACAGCATGAGTACGAGGTTTTTATGCTAATCGTCATGTCCGACCTGCACCTGGCAGATTCAGGTTCTTACAATTTGAACGGGCGAAGGTATAACCACAATTTACCTTCCGAGGTTTATTCCTCTTTTTTCAAGGAAATTTCTGAGTTTATCCGTGATAGTGCTATTGAATCGATCGATCTTGTCCTGGCCGGGGACATCTTCGAAATTACCCGATCTGCATTGTGGCATGACGGACAGTTCCGCCCCTATTTGCACAACGATGAGATTGTTGATGGCAGCGAGGCAGAAGCCATGGTCCTGAGGGTGATGGATGCCATTACCCAGGATGAGCGTGTTGACGCCACTCTAAGCGTTTTCAGACGTCTGAGCGATTATTACCAAAAACCGGTTACCATCCACTTTGTACCGGGAAATCATGATCGCTTGGCGAATTCCAGTAAGGCGGTACGCGATAGGGTTCAGAAACTTTTGGGGCTGGAGACAGACGGCTCAATTTTTGAGAACCAATATCTTCACTATAACGATGGTATACCTTTTGTCCTCGTCCGTCACGGACATGAGTACGATCACTCCAATTTTAGTGCCGATTTACGTACCTGGCCTGAAATACCGCTAGTCATCGACAAGCCCTATTATGATAAGCCTGTCCTGGGTGATATTGTCACCGTTGAGATTGCGTCAAAATTACCACTGCTTTTTAGAAATTACTATGGCGATGAATCAATTCTTGCGATGGATGACTTGCTGACGGTCTATAAACGACTGATCGATTTTGACAACGTGCGCCCCTCCAATGCTTTGATAAATTTTCTCTTCACCACACCAGGCTTAAGTAAAAGAGACGTTTGGCGCTTCATTGAACCTGTGATGGTTAAAATGCTCGACAGCCTGGCTGTTAGTCCGGATATTGGCTCAAGCATGATCAATATTGGCAAAATCAGTGGGGCTTCTGCTGCTACTCTGAAGTCGGTTCTACACACCCGCCTTTGGCGGTATGGTATGCCTTTCTGGATGATCAAAACCTTATTGAACCCGGTAGTCAGAAAATCCAAGATAAGCAATCACCTGGATGTTATCATGCGTGAGGGGTGCATCAAAAAAGAAAATTCACCGATCAAGTGTGTTGTCAGCGGTCACACCCATAATGCACTGGTGGATTTAGTTAAGGTGGAAAACGGTGTCGAAAAATATTACATCAACAGCGGTACTTTCCGCAATGCCATTACTTCAACTCCAAGCATGGGAAATTTTGGAAGGCTTCGTTCGAAAGCGCGCGTGATGATCTTTAATCCTAATGAGCGCAACCCAGAATACAACCGCCAGACTGGCTGGTCATTCGACTTCAACGCTCGCTTTGGGTACGGCTCGAGTTTGGAGCAATAAATCCGTCATCGCGAGCCTTCGTTGCGAAGCGATCTCACTCTTTTTTGTTGTCGCGAGCCTCATTTGCGAAGCGATCTCTCTCTCATCTCGTCATCTCGAGCCTTTTTTGCGAAGCGATCTCCTCCCTTGGATAATGCAACATAGAGATTGCTTCGCTTCGCTCGCAATGACGCGAACTTTTGTCATCGCACACCTCTGTCGCGAAGTGATCTCTATTCGTTACAAATAGAAATCCTCAGACAAATCACGCCATTCAGGATTCATCGAATTAATAAGGGCAATTTTCTTTGCTCTGGAGCCGCCTTTTAACTGTTTTTCACGATTGATGGCTGACATTATGTCACCGCCACATTCAAAGTAAACTAGCTTGAATGCTTTGTATCTAAAGGCGAAGTCCGTGTTGTTTGCATTCTTGTGTTCATGTAGTCGTCTAAGAAGATTATTCGTTACTCCGGTGTATAGAACCGTGTTAATCTTGTTTGTCAGAATATAGACACAATTAGTATCAGTATTCAAAATTTACCTCCATAATACTGTAACGCGAGCCTTTTTTGCTAAGCGATCTCCTCCCTTGGAAAAGAAAAAACAGAGATTGCTTCGCTTCGCTTGTAGTGACGGGAATTTACCCTATCAATTCCTTCGCCCGCTCAAAATCCCTCTTTCTCACATAAACAATATACGAAATTACCGGCTGTTGGGCGTCGATGTAGAGCGGCATAACGATGGTCTGATAAGTCCTGGAATCGTAATTCCTGCCAAATGGCCCCCTGGGTGAATCCGATTTGATGCGATAGGGAATGTTATTGGCGTTCAGGGTGTCTTCAACGCGCTTAATTTCTCCGGAGTCTAAATCCGTTACTAATTGCCTCATGAAAGGGATAAACATCCAAATCGTCGAACTCATCTATTTATCCTTATCAAAAATATCAGAGAGAAATTTAGCGCTCGATTTCCTTCTTCAGCTTTGCTTTTGCTAACAGGTTGCCTTTGAGAGCCTCGATCAGGTCAGCTCGCCTCAAGGCACGTTTTCGATCAATTTCGACTGATTTTGCTTTGTCGTCTGAGAGCTTACGCAGCGCTTCGATCCACGCGGCACTGGAAACATTGCTGTGATTGATCCGCCAACGTTCCACTACGATCGGCAGACTGTCACCGTTGACAAGTTTTTGCCTGGAACGGGTATGGGTCATTCCATGAGACTCAAAAGTGAAGGCTTCTTCTTCGTACTCCGATTTCACCGGGCAAACCTGCATGCAGGCACCACATTTGATGCAGTAATAATCTGCCAAAACCAACTCACCGGCATCGTTAACGTGAAGTGCACGAGTAGGGCAAATATCAGCACAGGCGAAGCAACCAGGCACACAGCGTTCCCTTTGAAGGACGACCGAACCCACCCAGGGTTGACGCACTTCAAAAGCGCCTTTGCTGGCGACTTCGCATTGGCGGCAATGGATACAATTGTCAAAATCAACCCGCATGGTATCCCGTTTTTCGTCATAGCTGATCACGTTGGTTGGGCAATTTTCGATGATGAAATCTTTCAGTGAAAAATCAAATTTCTCTTTGCGGAAAATGGTTTTGGCATCATATTCCGGGAAAGCGCCATAGGCAATCGCTGGATTTTCAGGCTTACCATTGACAGTTAGCTCGATTGCGTGTGTGGGGCAGGCTTCCACGCAGATGCCGCAATTCACGCACTTTTTCTCGTCAACATCGACTGAGGCTTTTTGCATAATGTGTCCGTTTTCCAAAACAGCTGGCACATGGGTCAGGGCTTCCTTCGGGCAGACGGCTGGTCCAATCTGGCAGCCGACACATTTATCCAGATCCCACTTCATCCAGTAGTTGCGGGTCAGCATATCCCGGTTGATGGTCATCTGGTGTTCGTTTCGGGTCTTTTTTGGCGTTCCACGACTCATAAAATGCTCCTAAAGGTCAGCCGGAAGTGCGTTGAGTTCAGCCAACGAGAAGACCGGTCCATGTTTACAAATATATTTGGGTCCAAGGTTACAGCGTCCGCACTTACCGATACCGCATTTCATCCGCTTTTCCAACGAAGTGAAAATGTTCTCGGGTGCAAAACCAAGCTCTACCAGGGCTGGCAAGGTGAATTTGGTCATAATGGGTGGTCCGCAAACCACTGCTACAGCGTTATCAGGTGAGGGGGCTACCTGCCGGACCACATCGGGAACATAACCCACGTGGTGCAACCAATTGTCCTCGGGTACATCAATTGCCTGGTGGATTTCCATATCCTCGTTTTCGTGCCAGGCCGCTATGTCGTGCTTGTACATGCACAATCCAGAAGTGCGTGTGCCGTAAACCAGGGTGAGTTTGCCGTAATTGTCACGGTTGGTAGGATGATGAACGTGTTTGGTAAGCGCATAGAGAGTTGAAAAAGCACAGCCGCCACCAATGATGACCAGGTTCTTGCCTTTCCAGTCTTCCAGTGGAAAACCGTTCCCTAATGGTCCACGCATGCCGATAGCATCACCAGCTTTTAGGGCATGCAGGGCGCTGGTGACACTACCCATCTTTTGAGCAGTGAAGCGTACAAAATCACCTTCCCAGGCTGCGCTGGCAACACCCAGCGCGGATTCACCTTTGCCCGCTACTGAAAGCAGGCAGAACTGACCCGGGTTAAAAGCTTCAAAGAACGCCTGGCTGTCTTCTGCATTGTCAAAACTTAACTCAAGCGTCTTCAGAGAATGATCGGTTGATTCATAATAACCATGCAAAACGTGCATAGGAATGGGCGTGTAAAGGCTGCGACTGTTAGAGGGCATGGCTCACCTCGAAAGGAAGGCTTTGTGCCCGGCGAAGCATGGCGCGGATGTCCAGTCCCACAGGGCAGTAGCGTACGCAGCGACCACAGCCAGTGCAGCCAATTTGATTGACCTGGTCCAGCCAGTAGACGAACTTGTGGCTCAGGCGTTGGCGAGTCCGTTCTACCCGGGATGGTCGCGGATTGTGTCCGGATGCCTCCAAAGAGTAAGTGCGGAACATGCAGGTATCCCAATTGCGCACGCGTTCTCTACGTTGGGTTTCATCGGCGATATCAAAGCAGAAACAGGTGGGACAGAGGAAGGTGCAAACACCACAACCCAGGCAGCTTTGCGAGACTGCTTCCCAATACTGGCTATTGAAATTCTGTTCCAGCTTTTCCTTGAGGTTTTCAGTCTCAAAGGCAACCGGCATCTGGTCATGGGCAGTATGCTGAATATTCAGCGCATGTTCATAAGTTTCGTCAGAAGCAGAGGCAAGACCCCGGAAACAGGTTTCTCCAGCTTCGGAGAGGGTCTCAATGAGGTAAAAATCACCGATGTCGGTTAACAGTGCGTCCAGATCGGCTTTATTGAATGGACCGTAGCCGACGGTTGTGCAAAATCCGTTATGGCAGGGTTCGTGACACCCCAGCCCAATGGTGATGGTCTTTTCCCGTCTTTCCAACCAGAGTGGATCAGTGTAACCTTCCTGGATGAAGGAGGTGTCCAATAGTTGCACAGCCTGGGCATCGCAGGGGCGAATACCAAAGATAATGCGGGGATGAATAGTCTGGTGAGCATCTTCGTAGCCACCGAAACGCGTGAATTTCACCAAAGTTTCTGTCATGGGCAGGAAGAGGGCTTTGGGAGGGATGCGCGTGTTGTGTGGTTCATCTGTTACCAGCACGCTAGTGTCCAAAAGTGGCATAAAATGCGAAAAGCGCTCCAGCTTTTGGGGTACGTAAACATCAAATTGCTCACGCCAGGATTGCAGCAAACCAGGTAGAGCTTGTTTTTCGAGGATAAGGTTCATTTCTGTCTCTCTCCTCACACCGTAAAGCGGTTTTTGTCATCCAGCGTGACCGTCGCAAAGGGCGGCTGGGTCTGGGTATCTAAACCAACTTCGAAATTGTATTTATTTTTCATGTCTTGGTTCAGCTTCTCGGTCAAATAAGTCATTTTAATGTCCATCGGGCAGGCGCGTTCGCAAGCACCACAACTCGTGCAGCGACCTGTCTGATGGAATGCACGCACGATGTGCCAGCCTTGCATGCCGGCGGGGGTTGCGCCGCTTTCAGTCCATCTTGGTTCGATGTGATCCACGAAACACTCCGTGCAATAACACATCGGACAGGCTTCGCGGCAGGCGTAACAGCGGATGCAGCGTTCAGCTTCTTTTTGGAACCAGTCATGCCTTTCCTCGGCAGACTGAGCTGCAAATTCCTCAACAGCTTCGCGAGCTGTTGCAGGGTTGCCTTCAGCAAGCGCTTCACCGATCAAAATATCAGCACTAACAGGTGTGGGATGAGAGCAACGTAGACAGCTGTCATGAAGCAATTCGTTCTTCATAAAACTGAAATGCCCATCGCGTGTCTCAACTTCGACTTGATCGTCGTTCTCATTTACTGCCAAAACAGCTTCACCGACCCGCTCAACTATTTTTCGCCAGTCGATGATGCCTTCGCAGGGGATGCCAACCAGGTACAGGTTTTCGCGCGATTTCTGCTTCTCTACAACGAGAGCATTGACCGATCGGTTTTCACAACCACGCACCAGCATGCCGACTTTCTTTTCTTTCGGAAGCCTGGTGAGAAAAGTAGCCAGGTTATTCTGGCAGAGACCATTGCAGACGAGGTTTTCAACCTCATCGGGATTCGTAAAAAAAGCTGGTTGAGGGTGAAGCGGAGTATCGCCGGGCATAAAGGCAACCAGGACTTCCACAACTCCCTCCGAAAGCAGGCGTTTGGCTTCGGCTTTAATTGCATCGAGATCAGCCATTCGACCCTCCTTCGACAACCTTAGAGCGGGTGACCAAATTGGTGGTTGGTCCTAAAGCTTCCAATTCCTTCTCGAAGGCAGCCAATTGCTTCTGGATGATACCGCGGTCCTGTAAATCGAGCCACACGAAGCGCACGCGATCCTTTTCGTAACCAATATGATTGAGAAAATTATTAAACTCATCAAGTTGTCTGCGAGCTGCCATGTTGCCGGTTTTGAAATGGCATTGTTCTGGTAAGCATCCGCTTATCATCACTCCATCGGCACCACCCTGGACGGCATTGAGCACGTAAAGCGGGTTGATGCGAGCTGTACAGGGGGTTTTCGTCAGATGGATGTTCTCAGGCAATTGCGTATCCACCCATTCCTGATCGGTTGGCGAATACAGGCACCACTGGCATTGGAAAAAAGCGATTTTTGGTTTTTGAGACATCACACAGCCTCACTTTCCAGCCAACTCCACAGGTTTTCAAGGACATGATTGTCGTTGAAATCCTGGTTCAGGCGAATGGACGTAGAACGACAGGCAGCGTTACACATTCCGCATGCCATGCATTTGCCTGGGTCGACAGAAGCCACACTTATCGTGCCTCTAAAAGGCACTTTTTTCTCGGTCAAGGTGATTGCCTGATAAGGGCAAACCTCTACGCATAACCCACAGGCTACACAGGTGGATTCATCTACCTTGGCAACCTGGTAGGGATTCTGACGTCCCTGGGCAACCGCCAGTTGTTTGACAGCCGTGATCACGCCGGAAATGTGGATCTTTTGCGGACAGGCTGGATAACAGAGATCACAGGCACTACAAAGCCAGGTTGTTTGGTCGGAAAAGGCAGTTTCTTCAAAATTGAAGACAGCCTCCCGGATCAACCTGCGGGGATTGTAATTGGGTTCCAGTTTTTCCTGGATCATGCATTTACTGGTGCAGGTGCCGCAGGAATAGCACATCATCAGCATTTCACCGCCCGGAATGGCTTTGACCTGCTCTGCTATATTATCGGATGAGAAAGCGTGACTCATGCGGGCACCGCCTTATTCAGCATATCCTTGACAATGAAGTCGACCTGGATCATGGCTTCTTCGACCCCGGGGATGTCGTTTAACTTGGTCAGTTTCTTTTCCATCTCAGGTTTCAGGCGTTCAATTTCAGCTTTCAACTGGTCTTCAGGAATTGCGTCCAGAGAGGCTTGCATCTCATTGATTACGCGGGCATACTTGTCGCCTTCAGCAGCACTGATCCATTCGGTGCGGAAGCGACCCTCGCTCATACCCAAGCGGGCGAACATTTTTTCAAGTCGGGCAGCACGTTTGGCTCCAGCGATTTGACCAGTAATGTAATGGCAATCCTGGGGGTGGCAGCCGGAATACAAAATAGCACCAGCACCCAACCGGTAGGCTTCATAGATCAGGTCAGCATCCATTCTGGCAGAGCACATGACGCGCAAACCGCGTTCGTTGGCACTATATTCGAAATGACTGGTTCCAGCCAGGTCAGCACCTCCATAGGAACACCACTGGCAGCGAAAAGCCAGGATCTTTTTCTCAGGCTCGACCGCTAACAATGTGCGAATCTGGGCGAGCACCTGAGCATCGGTGTAGTGCAGCTGTGTGATGGAGTCGTGCGGGCATTCACCTACGCAGGCACCACAGCCATGGCATTTTGCCGTGATAACTTCCGCAGAAATACCCTTGGTGTAATCAATAGCGCCATAAGGACACGCTCTTTCGCAGATACCGCATGCCTGACCCTTCCCGCTGACACAGCGGTCTGGCCAGACCACAGCGACGGTTGGTTCAATTTGCCAGGTATCGGAATGCAAAATGCGGGAAGCGCGAGCGGCTGCCGCCGATCCCTGGGCAACACTGGCAGGGATATCTTTAGGTCCCTGGCAAGCGCCGGCAAAGAAGATTCCGTCAGTGGGGCTGTCGATCGGGCGTAATTTGGGATGGTACTCCATAAACCAGCCGCCTGGAGACTGAGCTACATTCAGAACAGAGCTCATATGGTCCTGGTCAGGCTGAGGCACAGCTGCCTGGTTGAGCATGACCATGTCATACTCATGCTCAATCACGCGACCAAGGGTAATGTCTTCTGACTTGATGAATAGTTGGTGGCTGTCAGGATCTTCCGTGATTTCTGCAGGACGCCCCTGGATAAACTTGATCCCTGCCTCGCGGGCACGGTCATAAAATTCTTCGAAGCCTTTGCTTGGGGTGCGGATATCGATATAGTAAATCGAAATGTCCATATCCGGATTCATCTGCTTGAGTAAAAGTGCATTTTTGATCGCGTACATGCAGCAGAAATTGGAACAATAGGGGTTGTAGCGCTTATCGCGCGAGCCAACACAGTTGATTATAGCCAGACGTTGTGGGCGGATGTTGTCGCTTGGACGAACTACAAAACCATGGGTGGCTCCCGCTGAGTTGTTCAGGCGCTCCATCTCCATGGCAGTGATCACATTAGGGAAGCGTCCGTAACCATATTCGGTCATGGGAGTAGGGTCAAAATGCCCGAAACCGGTGGCAACCACGATTGCGCCGATATCTTCTTCGATGACCTTGTCTTCCATGCTGAAATCGATAGCTTCCAGTGCGCCGCAGGCTTCCACGCATTTATAGCAGTGAATGCAGGCGTCCATGTCGATGTTGTAAATCAACGGAACCGACTGGCTCATGGGCACGTATGCTGCCTTGCGGGGTGCCAGGTTCATCTCAAAATAGTTAGGCACCTCTACCGGGCAAGCTTTTGAGCAAGCCGCACAGCCGTTACAACGGTCCGCGCGCACGTACTTTGCTTTTTCTCGCAGGGTGACCTTGAAATTACCGACAAAGCCTTCGACTTTCTCGACTTCAGTATAAGCTTTTACTTCGATCAGGGGCTGACGCGCCGCGTCAACCATTTTTGGTGCAAGAATTCATATAGAGCAGTCCATCGTTGGAAAGGTCTTGTTGAGTTGCGCCATGACCCCTCCAATCGTTGGTTCTTTTTCTACTAAGACGACTGGAATTTTTTGCTCCGCCAGGTCGAGGGCAGCATTGATTCCTGCGACACCACCACCAATCACCATAGCCTTTTTCGTTACTGGCACGTTGATCATATCAAGAGGGGTCAGGAAGGAGGCTTTGGCAACTGCTGCTGCGGTAAGGTCTTTGGCTTTTTCGAGTGCGCCTTCACGATCGTGCCCGTGAGCCCAGGTACACTGTTCGCGAATGTTAGCCATTTCCATCAGGAAGGGGTTCAGACCAGCTTCAGCCACGCATGCTCTGAAGGTAGGTTCGTGCATCCGCACCGAACAAGCCGAAACGACTACCCGGTTGAGACCATGTTTTTTGATGTCTTCCTTGATCAGGCGTTGACCGCTGTCAGCACAGGCATACATGGTTTCGGCTGCATGCACCACACCGGGAAGGCTGCCGGCAAAGTCGACCACTTCGGCGGGTGGGATAACCCCTGCGATGTTACTGCCGCAATGGCAGACATACACACCAATGCGCGGTTCATCTTCAGGCATCGCACCCACATGTTTGGGTTTGCTTAAATCTTCGCTCATTTAGGTTCCGTTGCTTTAGTTGGGATATTCAGCGTCTCGGCAATTAGTTTCTTACGTGTACGCTGGGAGCTTTGGTCTGGGGTGGTTAGTTTAAGGGCTTCTTTAGGGCACCATTTCACACATTGTGGACCTTCCGGGTTGTCCTTGCATTGGTCGCAAATCTCAGCCAGGGTGGTGGTGGGATTAATCGAAATGGCACCAAAGTCACAAGCCTCGATGCACCATGCACAGCCGTCACATTTGGTGGGATTAATATCAATAATCCCGGTGACAGAATCCTGGGTGAGGGCGTCTCTTGGACAGACGATCACACAAGGTGCATTTTCGCAGGTGCGGCAGGCGATTGCTGTGATGAGCACTTCGTCCACGCGTACGGTGCGGATGCGGCTGCGATAGCTGTTATATTCACCTGTTTTGGTGAAAGAACACATGTATTCGCAGAGTTGGCAGCCCACACAAAGGTTGGGATCGCAATCAATGTAAGCGTATTTTGATGTACTGGTAGTTGGCATAATTCTCCTGTTAGACTCCAATTTCCTCGGCGACATCGGGCATGCCCAATAGAACAAGGTAATCTTTGGGTATTAGCCCTTCTTCAGTCCAGTTTTTGGCTTCGTAATAGAGCTTTTTCATATATTCAAGTTCTTCATCCGTCACGACAACACCAGCGCCAGGACCCTTAGTCATTGGGTCGTGCTTCCAACGCCATGGCAGTTCATCGTCTGCCTGTGTCCAGCCTTCGCGAATGTTAAAGGCTTTTTTGATGTTGGTTGCGCGGATACCGATCAGGTCAACATCGTCGTAGTCGTAATTCCAGCCTGTGGTCGCATTGATCAGTTTCGCAATCGCAGGCCAGGCTCCGGCGCGGTCCGCCTTGCCTGTGAAACTTCGTCGGATGAATTTACACAGTGGCAGCGTGTCATAAACGGCCGCATATTCTTCAGATTCTGCAGCGACCTTTCCACGGGTCTCGTCGACCGTCAAACGATTCGTCTCGCCTTTCAAGTCAGGGTCATAAGCAGCAGAGCGGTTGTGGCAGCCTCCACGGGTGCCGGTGGCAAGACCAACTGCAAAAGTCTTCAGCGAACGCGCATCGTATCCAGCTGATTCCAGACCTTTGGTATGAACCGCCCATTTAAAGGTCTCGGTGCCGCGTTCCTTATCAAGGGTCTGACTGGCAATGCGGGTACCTTCGGCGAGCAGTTTTCCGATACCTTCCTGGTCCCGGATCATTTCTGCTACAGCAACCGCAGCATCGCCGTTACCAAAATTCAACTCGAGCCCTTCGGGATGCGATTTGCTGGCAAAGTCTTCCTTCTTCAAGATCCCCTTTTCGTAGCATTCCATTGCCCAACCAATGGTGACACCCATACTGACGGTGTCCATACCATCCTGATCAGCTATCGTGATCAGTTTAATGGCAGCGCGCATGTCGTTAATACCAAGATTGGAGCTGTTGGCGAACAAGCTTTCGTACTCGATACCAGTCATTGCGCCAGCAAACGGTCCGGTTTGGACGATGGACATTTGCTCGCAGGCAATCGGGCATTGAGCGCAGGCGATTACCTTGACCTTATGATGTTTATCAAGGTATTCGCCACTCACCAGCTCGGCATCCTCATAAACACCTTCCTGGAAGTTGCGTGTCGGTAATACACCTGATTTATTTTGTGCAAGCAGACCTGTAGCAGTGCCGAAGATCCGGTACTTTTCTGTATCTTTCCCTTGCGCGGTTTTTGAGATATCAAAAGACAACTGGTTCAAAGTTGCAGGATCGAAGACAGTAACGCCTTTGGTGCCTCGCACTGAAACTGCCTTTAGTTTTTTATGCCCCCAAATCATGCCGTGTCCTGTGCGTCCCGCCTGGCGACCGTCGTTGGTTACGTTGGCGTAGCGGACCAAATTTTCACCGCAAGGACCGATCGTACAGGAACGGATCTGATCGTCGCCAAGTTTTGTGCGGATGGCTTCTTCGGTTTCGAAAGTGCCCTTACCGAGCAAATAGGTGGCGTCGTTGAACTGTACACGTTCGTCATCAACGAAAAGTTGGGTCCATCTGTCGCAGCTATTGTGCAGTACCATGCCGTCCCAACCGGCTCTTTTGAGCGCGACCGAGAACCAACTGCCAGAAAGGCTGTCTCCAATCACCCCGGTGAGAGGCGACTTGGAAGCCAAACCGAACTTACCACCGACAGGAACGGGCGTGCCGGTGAAGATACCGTTGGCGAAACAAATCGGGTTACCGTCATCGAGGGGGTCACAACCAGGGACAATGTTCTCCCACAGCAGGCGGGACGCCATCGAGACACCACCAATCCATAGCTTGTACCATTCCTCAGGTTTGGTTTCGACCCAGGTTTTCTTGGTTTTTAAATCGATATGTAGAATTTTTCCACTGTATCCGTACATTCCTACTCCTGTCTGGATATGGATATTGGCGAGTCGTTGTGCATTGTTCTGAAACTACACAAACCACTTCGCCAACTTAAACCATGATTCATTTTTGAAATCATCTCTTACAGAAAGTATAACCCAAGTGTGAAAAACTGTTTCGTTTACAGCACCTTGATTTCTGTGTAAATGCAAAGGAACTGATGTAAATCAAGGTTTTTTGCTTACTCAATAATTGAGTCTGATACATACGATTGGGAGTGGTCCAGTTATTGGGATTATTACGACAAGGATTTGAATGATCAACCAAAAATTGAACCAAAAATATTTTCAGAAGGCAGATTTTCGTTTGGAGAATGACATTCATTTTCTCACGTGTAAAAAAAGATTTAGCTCACCTCCGCCAATGCTCTTGGTGTCAGGTTGAAAATCGCAACCTGACCTACAAGTTGTTCAAAAAGATAAAGAAGGACCAGAAAAGGTTGGCTTAAGTTCAGCCAACCTTTGTAATGTCAGGTTGAACCCATATCAGACCATAGGTGGAACTCGACCCTTGTATTTGCTTTTTCCCAGTTATTACCTCGACATGCTCAGCTTGATCATATCGCCCTTCTGGTCAAAGGTCATACGGGCGAAGTGGTTATGGCTCGCTGATTTGTATTCATACTGTTTTTTCAATGTGACCACATAACGTTGGCTGGATTTGACCAGATCATACTGGCTGTGATGTTCCTCAACCTTATCGGGGTCAAGAGTGAAATTGGAGAGCTGCGGGTTGATCGCCACCGTGGCATCATCCAGGCCCGGCAGATAGTTCTTAATCACGGACTTGATCTGACCCAGGATCTCACTGGGCATTTCATCGGCAGCTACCACCAATTCTTCCGGTGAATCACTGATCGTCTTCAGTTCCGGTGTAGCTGTTGGGCGGATGGCGGGCTTGGTGACTTCCTTGATATTCCTGGCGGTTGCCAGGGGGTCACCAAAGAGCACAAACGAGAGAATGGTTTTCTGGTCTTCGCCATCCAAATACCCCTGGTCAGCAGTCATTTTCTTCGCTAATGCCAGCTTGGCTTGCATGAGAGCATAACCTACCGACTGTCCTCCCACGATGTGCTGCCAAAAATGCCAGGCGAGCAGATCGGCGGCGATCAGTGGTCTGCTGACTGAGCCATAGGCAATACAGGTTGAGCCAACAAAAGCGCGTGAACCGCTGGCAAGGAAGTTGAGTGCGATCGATTCTTTGACCGCTTTTTCCAGGATATTTGCGCCATAGCAAGCTTCGCTAAGTACCAGGGATGGGGCAGAGCTGCCTGGTGTGAAGTTTTCGGGCAGCATCGCCACTGGATATTCCGGACCCTGCTCACGTTTGGTGAGGTCTTTTTGACCGTACCATTCAGCAGAATCTTTGAGTCCATGCAAGTTGAAATAGGCATACTTTGGGTTGCTGGTTTGACCAGAGAGCAAATTGGCGTTAGTGACTGGAGGAGAGGTCCTGAGTCGTTCAGCCCGGTCGATGGTGGAAAATACCATTGAGGAGGGCGATTTCCAAACTTCAGCGGAACAAGCCAGGTTATTACTCCTCTCAAAGCGGGTCGAAAACTGCTGCAAGGAGCGGTTGAGACCGTCCAGCCAGCGAGCAAAGGGGTTGTTTTCTATTGACTTTTTGGTTTTGACCTTGACGTCGTATTCATTGTTCAAGAAGCGCAATTGTTCCAATAGATAGCCAGCATCGTTTCCGCGCTCATCTGGTAGACGCCCGACTGGCCACTTCTGGATAAAATAATTTTCATCGATAGTGGCATAAGGGTTGTCAGAGGGCACATTGACATCACTGTCATCGGTTGGATTCGGAAGCATATGGAAAGGAACGATCTCATCACCGCCAACAATCAACAGCGCGCCGATCATTTCACCGCGGGCTGCCAATACCTTATCCAGGTCGGTCAATGACAATTTCAGCTTCAAACCATCCGGTTGGCTGATTGGGCTAAGACCGAATTCTTGAGAGCTTTGAGCGTCATCAGGAACAAAGACGCAGCTGTTCCAACCAGGCAGGCTCACAATTTTCAGAGAAAGGTCCCGCATGGATTCGATGATCACTGCAGCCGTGTTTTCACCGTATTTTTTGACCAAATTCAAACGTGAGGTCAGAATCACGTAGGAGGGGAAGCGTCCGTCGGAGCTTGTCAGTTCGGATTTTTTGATCTTACTGGCAATAGTGGCAAAATCGGCTTCAATTTCTTCAATGGCTTTGAGCGCAGCAACAGTTTTTGGGTCCTGGACAGGCACATTTTTGCTCAAAACTGGCTCGATTACAGGAGCTTCACTGCCTTCGTAATGTTCAGGTGGGGTGGTCGCGATTTCTTTCACGAAGAAAGAACTGGTTGGCACTTCTGAGTAATCTACTGGAGTCTCATAAGTTTCCTCTCCCTCTTCAAACATAAACGAGGAAATCTGGTTTGCCAGAGTTGGCTGCTCGTCCAGCAATTCGCTGGCGAGTTTTTTGCTGGTTGGCAATTCCGGCTCACCTGTGCTGACAAAATCGGATTTCGAGAGCACATTCCAACCTAACTCCGCAGCAATTGTTGCCGGAACAGGCAAATCGAGAAAGACCTTGAGATCTTCAGGCCAGAGCGGCTTGAAATTGTGGTTAGGACCAAGCAAACGATTGACCACTTGCCCACTGGCATCGTGGGCAGCACTCCAGTGCAGTCTTTCCACTCCCTGGGCATCATCGCCGTTCTGCAGGTCAGCAACGGCTGCCAAAATCTTGATTTGAACGCAGGAAGACCAGCGTGATGAGTAAATTGCGCTCAATGTTTGCAAAAGGGTGAAATTGCGGTTTTCATGAACAATGCGCATGTGGAAGATCGCCGGCAGAGCCACTTTGGGATTGTGTGCCAGTGATTCCATGACAGCTTTTTCTGCCATAGCCAGGTCGCCGCTTTCATAGGCATTGCGCGCCTGGACCAAGTCTGGCAGCCAGGCAGCACGGGCTGCAGAGCTGGAAGCGCTGCGCTGCAGATAGGCTTTGGTAGCAGAGACATCCGGGTTGCTTTGACCGGTCAATTGGTCCAGAAGTGCTGCAGCTTCGGTGAACTCGGGGTCAAAAGCGAGTATCTTTTCCAGGTTTGTGGCTGCCATTTCTGTATCACCCAGTTCCGCCAGAATATGGGCATACATGTAATTGACCAACAGGTCACCAGGATAGCTGGCCAGCCAGATCAATGCTGCCTGGCGTGCGAATTGAAATTCCCGGTTGACCATGGCGGTCTGTAGCAAGGTGAGGAATTTTCCCCGGCGCACAATCAATACTTCATCACTTTTTTGGGCGGAATAAGGTCTCATTTTCGTTTCGGTGCCTCCTGGAGGTTATTGACCAGGTTCAAAGCCACGATCGCGGCTAACTGCCGGCGAATGCTTTGATCTGAAGGGGAAAGTTGGGCTGCCTGGCGCAGCATGTATTCGGCATTACGGTAATCGCGGCTTTCTTTATACGCTGCCGAAGCCTGGAGATATGGGCGGGGATCTTTCCCGACCATATCAATGGCTTTATGGTAGGTTTCGATGGCATTGTTGACTTCGCGTCGATCCTGGTAGGTCTGACCCAGCTCGAGGTAAGCGTCAATAAGGCTTGGATCGAGTTTGATCGCTTTGGCAAGGCGGGTAACAGCCTGGTCGAGATTGCCTTTGAGTCGGTCGATCTTGCCTAGTGAAATCAATGTCTGGGGGTTTTCTCCGTCAACCGACAGGCTGTATTGCAGGTTTTTCTCTGCCTTTTCGAACTCTTTGGCTTCGATTTGGTAGTCAGCAAGCTGGTTCAGAACCGAAGTATTCTCGGGATGTTCGTTAGCGAGGTTTTGCAGGGCGTTCAGGGAACCATGGGGGTTCGTATGATGATCCAGCTCAATCCAAAGTAAATCGAAGGGAATCGGATCCACAACCACGGTTTTGGCTGCCTGAATGGTAAGCCGGGCGAGATTAGGGTTGTCCATTGCAATTTCTGTCTCGGCTTTGAGAAGCAAGGCTTTGGAGTGATCCGGGTTTTTCTTCAGCGCATGGTTGATAGCCTGGGTTGCCAGGTCAATGTCGCTTTTTGCCAGGCAGGATTCAGCAATCGAAACGTAATATTCCGGATTTTCTGGTTCTAACTGAGCAGCTTTCTGCCAGCATTGTATGGCAATTTGGTGTTCACCCAACTGCTGGTTGATTTGGGCAAGGGAGTCGAGCACTTCCGGATTTTCCGGGAAGAGATCAGATGCTTTTCCAAAGTAATCCTTGGCGGCATGGTAGTCCTTTTCCAGCAGTTTTACGTCGCCCAAAAGCTGCCAGTAATGGGCAGACTTGGGGGAGAGGCGCAGGGCATCTTCGAGATGAGCGGCAGCCTGTGGATACTTGCCAACATCCTGGTACATCGTTGCGGCGAAGGTGTGCCATTCCGGCTCGTCTGACCAAATCTGCAAAGCTTTTTCCATGCTCTCAATGGCAACTTCTGGTTGATTTCGGGTGGCAAAGGCTTCGATCGCGAGAAGGATTGGGTCCTGAGGGGTCTTTTCGAGAAGTGCATGAGCAATAGCAGCACTATAGGTTGGGTCCAGGTGCAAATTCAATATGGCATTTTGAGTCAAAACCTGTGGATCGTCCTCATAAGCAGCCAGGATCGCGTCAACACGGTTTGGGTTGACCAAAACCGAAAGCACCTGGGCAGCCTGGCGACCGCTATTGATCAGTTGGCTCATTTTGTTTTCATCATCCCAATGACCGTTAAAAACAGCCTGACCGATCTTTAGTTCGGACATCAACTCAGAGGGTTTCAGGAAGCGACCAGCAACTGCAATTTGTTCTTCGAGTGACTCTCCCTGGTTTTGGGTTGTGAAAAGTTCAGGAGCATGGCTGGTGATGTTCAAAAGCATGGCATTGTTATGCTGGCGGTAGTTATCGCTGAGATAAGAAGCCAGGAGTTGATTGGCGATCGGGTTGATACGCACGACTGTTAAGGCACTGGCGAAACATTGGTTGGCAGTCTGCCAGTCGGAAGCTTCCCAGGCAGCAATACCGCAGGCAAGGCAAACCCAAATCCAATCGAAATGACGGGAGATATTGAAGGTGGCTTCTTCCTGGTGGAGCGCTTCTGCTTCTATCAAAGTGCGAGCCTGGTCAAGATGGTTCGCAGCGCTTTGTGTCTCTCCTGCCTGTTGGGCAAGCAACGCACGCACTGCCAAAGTGAAGGCTGTGTCAACCTGGTCTGCCAGGAAATGTTCCCAGATCATGGCAACTTTGGGATAGTCCTGCTGGATCATCGCGTCGAGACAGAGCATTTGGACCAAAGAATAGGTGTTTGCCTTTTCGTGGGATTGAGAAGTGAGGTAGTCGAGGATTCCCTCGAGTTTCTGGTTGTTGCGTAAGGCTAAGGCGAGCCCAGCCTGGATTTCTATTAGTTCGGAGCTGGCAGGATCATTCTTCTGAGCAAGGTCTGCATGCTTCTGTGCAGCATTGAGATCACCAGTCACTCTTTCTAACTCGATTGTACGTAAGTAAAGACCGGTCACGGTATAGGCAGGGAAGTCACCGGGGGTTTCCATCTGAGCCTGGTCAACCAGGCACTCATTCTCAGAGCTGAATTCCAATCCCTGGATAAGTGTACTAAGCCTTTCCAAGGCAGGGAGGAACTGGCGGTTCGCGGTCATTACGTCGCTGAGCAGAACTGGGTAACAAGGGTGGTTCCCCAACGAGGCAGCCAATTCCTGCGTAAGCTGCAGCGCGGCGGCTCCATCACCTAATCGTAAGATGGAATAAACCAGGTTGCGCGTCTCCTGGAAATCAGGGGACGGATTGCTTGAAATTGCCCTCTGGATGATAGCGGAAGCTTCTTCCGTTTGATCCAGGTGCAGGTAAAGGTTGGCGACGTCCACATATTCCTCGGTGGTAATACCTTCGATAGAAAGCATTCGGTCGAGGGTTGTCTTGGTCTCTTCAATGTCGTTCAAGCGCGCATAAGTACGGGCGAGGGTGAGATAAAGGGTCTTATCCTCAGGTCGAAGATGGATGGCATCTTTGAGGACCTGGATAGCTTCTTTTTCGTTACTTTGGTCGCTCATGAATTCACTGAACCAGAGCACGTTGTCAAGATCTGCCGGTGCAATTTGCAGGCTGGCGCGGGCGGTATTGAAGGCTTCGTTGTTTAATCCTGCCTTCAGGTAGGCGTTGGTGAGCACATGGCGTGTTTCGAGGTCATCTGGGTTCACTACCATGGCTTCCTGCAAGGATGCCAGGCTGATGTCATTCAAGCCCAGGTTTAATGCTGTTTTCCCGATCTGTAATTGCAGGTGGTGATAGGATCGGGGGGATTTGGACTGGGGGTTGTCCAGCAGTTTCAGGTAGCTTTCGTAAGCCGATTCGTGGTTGCCAATGGCGGCATTAAGATCCGTTGCCAACATCGCCAGGTCGAAATCCTGTTTCAGCTTATCGCGATTGTTCAACAAGGCTTCCAGCAGGCTTTCCAATTCCTTCTGGTTGACCTCAGGACGCTGCTTGGATAATTCCAGCAGGCAGTTGGCATAAGCCAGCAGGGTATCTTCGCGATGAAGAGAATTCCAGGCAAATTGCAGCAACTGCCGGGCGCTGATGGCATCATCCATTGCCAGGTAGGTTTGCCCCAACACCAGGGCTAACTCAGGATCGCTGGCGTAATCGTCTTCCAGAGGTTCAAGGATGTCCCAGGCTTCGTTCGTGTAGCCTTGTTTCAAGAGGGCACCAGCCAGCAGTTTACGCACCTCAGGATTTTCCTGGTTGAGAGTAAATGCTTGTTTGAGAACGGCGATGGCATCGGTGGTTTGTTCATTTTCAAGATAAAGCTTTCCCAGCGCACTCAAGATCTGAGGGTCACCGGGAAAAGCGGCTTTGGCTTTCCGTAGCGCTTGGGTGGCGTTCTCATTCTCGCCTAATTCTGTCCAGATTTTTGCCAACGAGAGCCAGCTGGCGGGCTTTTCAGGGGCAACTTCGGAGGCTCTCTCCAACAATTCAATTGCCCTGTCTTTTTGATTGGAATTGATCAAAGCTTTGCAGAGGATCACCAGGGCTTCCCCATCCAGCTGATCGCGTGAGAGAAAATTTTCAGTGATCGGTATCGCGAGTTCAGGCTTGCCGGCTTTGATGGCTATCTCGGAGTAAGTCAGCAAATCTTCCCTTTGAGGTTGCGCTGATTGACCGATAAGTTCCTGGTAGATCTCCAGCGCTTTGGGTTCCTGCCTGGTCTGTATATAGAGCCTTGCAAGCTCTTGCTTGTTTGTTCTGTTTTCTGGTTCAAATACTGACACCAGAGCGGAAGATTCGATCGCTTCATCGAGGTTGGCCAGGCGCTGGTTGATTTTGGCAGCCAGTTTGATTGTGTTCAAATCATTGGGGTCATCCTGCAGGGCTTTTCGGATAAATTCGCCGGCGGTTTTATAACGTTTTTGGTCGAAGGAGTATTCCGCTGCCTTCAAGTTGTCACTTTGAAAATCAAAGCGCGAGGATTGCGTTGGTAAGGTTTTTCGTTGAAGTGCATTATCCAACGCTGTGTGGACATTTACCGATTTTTCACGCATTTGAGGATAACGCAGCGCAAAGATAGCATTAGTGATTTCGTCTTCTGCCTGGTTAAGAAGGTCAAAAGCGAAATCTACCTCATCCTGGCTGATTAAAAACTCCGCATATTGGTTGCGATAGTCGCTGTTGTCTGGTTCCAGTTGCAAAACCTGCTCCCAGGTTTTGCGTGCTTCTTCGGGATCAGTTCGTTCAAGCTCCAGTGCCATTTTGTGCAATATGGCAGCCTGATTCCGGTTGATCGCTTTGAAAGCCAACGCGAGAGCTTCCTGCGCTTTTACCGGTTGACCGGCATACTGATACATGGCAGCCATATTTTGATAGGTTTCTACCGGGCTGTCTGGTGCTTCAGATTGATTTTGGATCAGGAGGTTATTGGCAAGCAATTTGGTAAAGGATTCAGAAACCACACCTTGCAGCTGATTTAGGACCTGGACCTGCAAGTGAAGACTGGCGCTATCGAGGAATTTTGCTATAAAGTCAAACTGTTCACTTTCTGCAAGGGGCAGTCTTTTAAGCAGGGCAACGATACATTGAGCCATTTCGCCCGAATCGTTTGCCTTCGTTGTCGCGGCCAATTCTTCCAATGCATCTTCGAAATCCGGGCACAGGTAGGGCAGAACAGCCAGGCTGGTTGACCAGGCATGCAACCCGGTTTTGCCTTCTGTAAGAAAGCCAGGCAATCCCTTCCAGCTTGAATTTTTCAAACGGAATTCCCGCAAAGAAATTGCGAGCAGGGTGGCATCTTTTAGTGTGGCTGGCTCGAGACCGGTCATGCGGACTGTATCGAGTGTTTTAGACGCTTTTTCGAGCAATTCTGAGGGAACTGGGGCGAAGAGATCGCTTAAGTCCTTATCAACCAGGCTTTCGTCCAGCAGGAACAGGGAGAGCATGGCAGGGTGCCAGTTTTGGGGATCATCGCCAGCAAAATCAAACCATCTGCTGGGGAGTTCACGACTGTTCAACTCCCTCCACAGAAGCAAATTTTCGCGATACGCGGCAATCAGTTTACGGCTGACCGTCTGATTAAAACGTGAAACGAGCTCTTTAAGCAGCCAATCTATTGCCATCTTTGGTCCTTTCACTTGCCTGAACTAAGGCAAGATTCCGGTATAGGGTTTAACGAAGTAGTAGGCCCCTGCGAATAAGAGAATACTGAGAAAAACGAGAAAAATTCCGATCCCTGTATTGGATTTCGCCAGATCATTCAACGAACCGATCAGTAACGAAGCGTTTCCAACCAAACCCGACACGCCATCCGTGATGCCTTTGTCTGCCAACTTGGTGGTCGCGTCGGCTATGGTCTGGATATTTCGGTTCATGGCTTGTTTTGCCAGGATGAAAATGCTCAGTACGAGGCAAACAATGCCCAATCCGAACAACACCACTGAGACTACTAATACAATTTGATTTCCGCTATCAAACATAAAAAACCTCCATACAGATTCCTGTTGGAGGTTAAGATGCAACTCCTATGCCAGCGGTAAAGGTTGCTGACCGGGTTTTGGGGGCGGACTCGATATGTCCAGGGGCAGGTGACCAAGGTCAATGGCGGCTTCGTCGCATAGCAAAACAGCTCTTTCCATGGCATTGCGGAGTTCGCGGATGTTGCCTGGCCAGCTATAGTTGACCAGGGCTTCCATGGCTTTAGGGCTGACATCCAGGATGTTTTTGCCCATGCTCATGTTGTACTGCTGTAGAAAATAACCAACCAGGTCAGGAATATCCACTTTTCTTTCAGCTAAAGAGGGAAGATCCAGGTCGACGACTTTAAGGCGGTAATAGAGATCTTCACGGAACTCATGTTTGGCGATCATTTCCTGCAGATTACGGTTGGAAGCTGCTACCACCTGCACATCAACACTGATCAAAGTTGTGCCGCCCACGCGACGGAAAGAGCGTTCTTCCAGTGCTCGCAGGAATTTGGCTTGTAGGTCCATTGGCATGGAAGAAATTTCATCGAGAAAGAGTACACCATCGTCAGCGATTTCCATCAGACCATTGCGGCGGTGGGTTGCGCCTGTGAAGGAGCCGGCTTCGTGACCAAAAAGTTCCGATTCAAACATAGTCGATTGGATGGCAGGGCAGTTGACATCAATGAAAGGCTTGTTTGACCTGGGTCCGCTTTCGTGAATGTAACGAGCAAGGACTTCCTTACCGGTCCCGGTCGGACCAGTGATGAGCGAAGAAACGGAGGCTTCTGCCGCGCGGTGAGCTAATTCGATGATCGCTTTCATTTCTGGGGTCTTGCCGACGATAAATTTGTCCAGGCTGGCTTTGCCCCTCAGGTGGTTCAATTCCCGGCGCATGGCGACCATTTCAGAAGCACGCTTGACCGATTTTTCCAACTCAAGTAAATCCAGCGGTTTTTCCATGAAATCCTGGGCACCGTTTTTCATGGCTTCCACCGCCATGCTCACTTCGCCGTGAGCGGTCACGATGATGACCTGTGGTCTGCGAGGCAGCCTGGCAGTTTCGACCAGCAAATGCGGTCCGTAGCCATCGGGCAGACGAACATCCAGGATGATGATATCAGTCCCATCCTGCCCCAGAATCGCTCTCGCATCTGCCAGCGTACCGGCTTCCTGCACTTCATAGCCTTTGGTTCTCAAAAACTCAGAAACGACCATGCGGGCGGTTTCTTCGTCGTCAACAACTAAAATTGATGCTGCCATAAAATTCCCTTCTTAAGCCCTCGGAAGCAAAACGTGGAATACACTGCCTCCGGGAACACTTTCGACATAGATATTTCCTTCATGAGCGGTGACAATTCGTTTTGTAATTGCCAATCCGAGCCCGGTTCCACTTGCCTTGGTAGTCAAAAAGGGCTCAAAAATGTGGTCAACAACGTCATCCGGGATGCCAGGTCCGGTGTCGGCAATGATTATCTCACATTGTGCCGGAACAATCTGGGGAGAAGCCGTAACTAACTTTATATTCAGACTGCCGCCACGCTCATCCATGGCTTCGATAGCGTTACTGATAAGGTTTACAAAGACTTGTTCGATTGCACGCGGGTCTGCCTTGACCAGAAGTCTGTCTTTTGGAGCGGAAAAGTTGTAAGTGATGTTCAATTTTTTCATGCGGGGATCCCATTTATCGAGAATCGCAGGGATCAGGTCGGCAAGATCGACAGGCTGAATTTGATATTCAACTGGTTTCGAAAACGTGAGGGTCGACTTGACCAGGTGGGTCAGTCGGCTGCAATCATTCTGAAGCCGTTCCACCAGCCCGGCATAAGGCGCATCAGGCGACATCTTCATACCGATCAGCTGCAAACCAGTGGAAATGCTGTTGATCGGGTTCTTGACTTCATGAGCAAAGATGGCAGTGACCTCTCCCAGAAAGGCACGCTGCTCCAGGAGCTGTGAATGCGCACGGATCTTCTCGCTTTGGCTCAGGTCGCGCAGGATCAGAACAATACTGCGCACCACGCCCTCTTCTTTGACAGGCAAACATAATACCTGGGCTGGAAAACTGGCACCCAGGCGGGTGTTGAGGTTGAGGTGATGACCAACCAGGGTGGAATTGCCTTGCTGGGCGTTTTTATAGAGGGTGGACAGGGTCTCATTCCCAATCAAAACCATCTCAGCTTTTTGTTGAAAAACCTCTTTGGTGGCATACCCCAGCATGGATTCTGCGGCAGGGTTTAACTCGGTGATACGCAGGTCCGGGCTCAGGACGATTACGCCTTCTTCCAGGTTATCTGTAACTGCCTGCTGAATGCGTGCAAGTTTGCGAATATTGCGCATAGTCGAGCCAGCTTGTTCCAGCATCAGAAGGTGCTTGAGCGCGGCGCTGGTTTGGACACGCAGCAAGTTCAGGTAACGCAGGGTCTCATTATCAGGGACGAGCCCAAAACCACCTGCCAAAATCAACCCTTGAAGTTTGTCATTGATGCTTAGCGGGATGCTGAAGAGGTAACTGGCTTCGATTTCCTGGCTTAGTTCTTCAAAGGCAGACAGAGTTGGCTTGCCTTCCCGCCACAAAACGGTCGATTCCATCTTTCCCAGATCGTTTACATTTGCTTGTTCGGGGAAGTATTGGGCGACTTCAGAATTATGCTCCTGGGCAAGATTGAGGGCGTCGCCATTGCGTCGATAGACCAAAATAAAGTCCGGCTTGCAGGTTTTCGCAATGATCATGACAGCCATCTGGTAAAGCGAAGCGACATTTGGCTGGTCTGCTAATTCAGGGAGCAAGCGCAAATTATCGTAGCGATATTCCTGGTCCAAAAGGTCTTGCCTAAACAAGTTTTCTTCCCGGAGCGCAGAAAAAACAAGAACAACTACCTGGTTGGTGGCACTGAGCGAGTGAATTCTCAAGCGCACTGGAAGCAGTTCTCCACTCGATAACTGAATAGAAATCAGCCTTGCTTCATCGTTAGTGGGGTTGGTATCAGGTTCTTCGGGGATCAAGGCTGAGAGTCCCAGTTTCTGCAAGTCAGTCCTGGAGTAACCGCTCAGGTCCAGGAAAGGCTGGTTTGCCAGGACGAGCTGGTCTTTAGCGCGTAAATAGACCAGCGCTGGCTCTGGAATCAGGTTGAGTATTGCGGATTGGCTAAGAAGCTGCAGTTCGCCTGCGAGCGTGGAGTCATTCGAACTGCCCTGAATGGATCGGTCCACAGATATGCCTGCTTAGCTTTTGGAGGTAGAGCGCAAATGGGCAGGCAAAATGCCTTCCATAGAGCGATATTTGGCAACTGTCCGGCGGGCGATCGAGACACCATCTTCTTCCAGCTTTTCCTTGATCTCGGAATCACTCAGAGGATGGTTTTCTCTTTCGATCATCTCTTTGATGACCGTTCTGAGTGAGAGACTGCGGTCGAAAAAGATAGCCATCGGAACAATTTTTTTGTTGGGTAGCTGGATCGTTTTTCCGGAAACTGCCCTTGAGATGGTCGATTCGTGCAATCCGAGCTCTTCGGCAATTTTGGCGCGGGTGAGCGGAACCATGTTTTTGTCTCCGCTGATGATGTAATCTTTTTGAAGGACCACCAGTTGTTCCAGCAATAATTTCATCGCATTCGAACGCTGCTGGATACACTTGATCAGCAGCGATGCTTTTTCGATATCCTCTTTCCATTCAACTGCATGCTCTTCCTCGACCGTTTTGAGTGTGTCTTTAAATAGTTGGTTCACTTTCAATGTTCCACGTACAGGAAGAATAATTTCAACCACCAATGGGTTGGCAGGATTCTCGTTGAGATAATAGATGAGGACGTCGGGTTGGTGAAACGCTTCCGAACCGCTCGCGTTGGGGTTGCGAACATCACCCCAGTGGGCACGGGCAGGGAAGGGGTTGAGGTTCTCACTGATGAAATTGGCTACGAGCTGAATTTGTTGGGTGCTCGATTTCAGCGCGCGGGCAATATCAGGGAAATGGTGCTGGCTGACCTTTGGCAGAAAATCGCGGATGATCTCTCGAGTCAAAGCGGGTATTTCGATGTTTTCTGCCAGGCTGTCTACCTGGGCAAGCATAGCTTCAGCCGGATTGGCAGAACAAACCCCTACCGGGTCACAGCGCTTCAGGAGGTCGATGATCTCCTGGACTTCACTGGGTAAGCGGTGATGATAACGGGCAACTTCGATGGGTGTGATGGTCAAAAAGCCATCTTCATCGAGGTGATTCAGGATATAGGCAGCGATCAGGCGGTCTTCCACCTTCAAATCGGCTGCAGCTTGCTTAAGTACGTAAGTAGGCAGGTCGATCATTTCCGAGGCATAGGGCTCATCTGGAACTTCACCAGTGCCGGTGCCAGTGCCCGTGTAAAAATCTTCGCGCGGAGAGATGAAGACAATCGGATCGTCCGAATTTTCTGATTTAGGTTGGCTGCAGATTGGGCAAGGACCGGTTGGGGGTAGGAGACGCTTACACATCGGGCAGCGGCGTTCTTCAACCAGTTCAAGCGCAGGGTTGTTAGCCAGCTCCGAATCAATTTTCTGCTGTAACTCAGCCGCCGTCAGGCTGAGCAGTGTCATAGTCTGCGCAAGGTGAGCGGAAGTATGGGTGGTAGTTTGCTGCCATTGGTTTTGAAACATCATTACCTCAAGTAAACCAGGCTGCCAAAACTGGATCAGCCCTCTTGCAAGAATTATACCAGAGGAAATTGGCTGATAAAAAGTGGTTTATGAAAGTCGTAAAAAATGATTGTGCCGGGCTCCCGCCCGAGCACATGATTTCGCCGAAGGCGTCCAACCCTGGAGACCTACGGTCAAAACCCATGCTCGGTCAGGAGACCGGCATGATCGCAAAGAAGTCTATTTTCCCGGTGCTTTGTTTTCCAGATCCAGGTTGATCTTACCGTCCAGGATTTCAACAATTCGATCGGTTTTCTGGGCAATGCGCGGGTCATGGGTGATGATCAGGAACATGGTCTTAAATTTCTCATTGATATCACGCATGAGGTCATAAACCTTTTCCGTCGTGTCAGAATCCAGGTTACCAGTCGGTTCATCTGCCAGGATGATCCTGGGGTTGTTGATCAACGCCCGCGCAATGGAAGTGCGTTGCTGCTGACCACCAGACATCTTGGTAGCCTGGTTGTTCTTGACCTTATCCAATCCCATCAGGTGGATCAGTTCCAGTGCACGTTCATGCACTTCCGCAGGAATTTTGTTGCTTTTGATGCGATAGGGCATGATGATGTTTTCGTAAGCAGTGAATTCCGGAAGCAAATAGTGGAACTGAAAGACGAAACCGATGGATTCATTACGAACCTTTGCCAGTCCGTCCTTGGTCAATTGGGTGGTTTGAACGCCATTGATGAACACATCACCAGAGGTAGGTTTATCCAACGTACCGATGATATTGAGCAGCGTGCTCTTCCCCGAGCCAGATTGCCCGATGATCGAATTGAAGGAACTCTCTTCAAAATCCAGGTTGATATCATAGAGCACCTGAGTTTTGATCTCGGTACCGTAAACTTTGTTGACATTTCGTAGGGAAATAACACTAGCCATTGCGAATTACCTCAATAGGTGACAGACGGGAAGAACTGCGTGCAGGGATCAGGGCTGCCAGGGTGGCAGACAATAGTGCGATCAGTGCAGAAATGATAATGAACTGAGGGTCGATGAATAACTCGATAATGGGGGTCCCATCAGGATTCACAGCAAATTTTGTGAAGGCGTAAGACAAGCCCAGCCCGAACCCGACACCAACGATAGCCCCAAAAATGCCAAGGATAAAACCTTGCAGTAAGAAAATAAAGCTGGCAACCCGGTCGCGGATGCCCATTGCTTTGAGAATGCCCAGTTGGCGCGATTTTTGGGATACTGAAATTGCAAGCACGCTGGCAATACCCAAAATCACAGAAACGAGCACAAAAACCTGGATCATCAGGCTGGAAATACTCTGACCATTCAAACCGCTCAACAACGATGCATTCAGAACTTTCCAATTTTCGACCTTCAACGAACTTGGTAAGGTGGTCGCAATTCGGTCGGAAATAACATCAGCTGTAAAAACGTCCGAAACCTGGGACTCGATTGCAGTAACTTCGTCACCGTACTCAAAGATGGACTGCACCAAGCCTGTCTCTGCCAGAGCCCAATTCTTGTTGAGGCTGGAGACACCCAGGTCAAAGATGCCCGAGATGGTCACCTCGCGTGTAGCACCCCATGGGGTCTGAACGGTGATTTTGTCGTTCAGTTTCAACGAGGCTTCTTCAACAAATTCTTTACCGACCATCACTTCATCGCCCGAAGGAAGAGTACCTTCAATGATTGCTTCGTTGATCTTATAAATTCCCTCAGCAGCCTCGAATTGGAAACCGCGCATAAGGATAGGAAAGGTGGAGTCGTTGGCAATGATGAAAGCTGAGGAATCGGCAACGGCTGAGATGGCTGTGATCTCAGGTTCAGCTGTTTTGACATCATTCATGATGGCTTCATAATCAGCAATGCGTTCCCCTCTTTCAGCAGGGCTGATCGTGATCTGAGAGGAGCGACCGATGGCAGTGTCCAGCAGGCTTTGCTGCAAGCCAGCGATCAGTGAACCAATGAAAACCTGCACCGACACGCCGATAGCAATACCGAGAATGATCAGGATGGTTTGACTTTTGCTGGATGTCAAAAAACGCCAGGCAATTCTAAGCGCGAGCTTCATAGGACCTCCTCGCGAGGGCGACAACGTCCTCAAAAGTGGTTATCAACTCATCCGCACCAAAATCCTGGGCATTGCTGCCAGTGTGGTTAAAAGCACTGCCGCTGACAACGATTTTTACGCTGGGGTCCAGGTTTTCACGCAGGTTTTCAACAACACGTTTCAATTGAACCAGGCGCAAATAGTTGGTAACACTGATCCCGACAAAATCAGGCTTCAGTTCTTTTGCAGCGGAAACGATGCTGGATTTGGGCAAATTAGAGCCGATGAAGATGACATTGAACTGAGCAATGGTATAGAAGTCGGACCCCATGCGGATACCTAGCTCATGATACTCTTCTTCCGGACATGCCAATAATATGGTTCCCGGGAAACCGTTGGAAGAAAAGGCTTGTTTTTGCTTGATGACATATGGAAAAGCGCTCTCGACGATGCCACGCACGATGTTGGTCTGCGCATGTTCCCGCCAAATGAGCTCATCTTCCTTTCCTCTTGGCACGACAATGCGGTTCAAGGATGGGGCAAGGATAAACTCGTAGAGTTCAGGAATCGTCACTTTTTGTTCTTCGAGCAGACTGAGACAAAAGCTCGTGGCTTTTTCCCGGTCCAGATCTGTTAAATATGTAGAAAAATTCTTAAAAATTTCTGTTAAGTCAGCGTTCATAAAGACCCTCCGTAGAATCTCGTCGAATGATACCTCGACGACGCGGTTTTGGAAAGAGAATGTAATGACATTATAAAACATTCAGAGTTCGCCGCGGAACAACAAATCCTTGATTCCAACTTTCCTCGCTTATAATTAAAAGAAAAAAGGAGAAAGCTATCAACCTTATATGAAACAACCATCCAAAACTGTGGCTAATCTGCAACCTTATTTCTTTGCCGGTCTAAAAACCGTTCTCGCTGAACTTCAGGAAAAAGGCGTGGATGTCATCCGCCTGGATATGGGCTCACCCGATCTTCCACCGGCCAGTTTCATCATCGATAAGTTGATCGAATCAGCCAGGAATCCTAAGAAGCACGGCTATTCACCGGCGGGTGGTTCCCCTGGTTTTCTAAAAGCAGTAAGCACATACTACAAGCGCCGCTTTGATGTCGATATCGACCCTAAAACCGAAGCCCTGGCTTTGATCGGTTCCAAGGAAGGTCTTTTTAACCTCAACCACACCATGCTAAACCCGGGTGACATGGTTTTGCTACCTGATCCTTATTATCCAGTTTACCTGGCAGGGGCACAGTTGGCAGACGCGCGCTATCATTTCATGCCTCTTACCAAGGAAAACAACTTTCTGCCGGATTTTGATGCCATTCCCGAGGATGTTGCCAAAGAAGCCAAGATCATGTGGCTCAATTACCCCAATAATCCCACGGGTGCCGTTGCTGACATCGATTTCTTGAAGCGGGCAGTGGCATTTGCTAAAAAGTATGACATCTTAATCGCACACGACGCCCCTTATTGCGACCTTTGCTTTGACGGTTATGAAGCTCCCAGTATTTTGGAAGTGGACGGTGCGAAAGACGTTGCGGTCGAGTTCAACTCGCTCTCAAAAACCTATAATATGGCTGGCTGGCGCATTGGAATGGCGGTTGGAAATAAAGAAGCTATTCGTTTGCTGGCGAATTACAAAAGCCAGATCGATTCGTCCATTTTCATGCCCATTCTGGATGCAGGTCAGGCGGCTCTAACAGCTGATCAGGCCTGGTTGGTTGAACGTAACAAAATCTACGAAAATCGCCGTGATGTTGTTTATAATGGTTTGAAGGACTGCGGATTTGAAGTTGATTCGCCGAAGGCAGCGTTGTATCTCTGGGCAAAGCTGCCACCAAAATTTCACGATCCAGTTAAATTCTGCGCTGATTTGCTCATGGATACTGGCGTCAGTATGACCCCCGGTGTAGTTTATGGTCCCAGCGGAGCCGATTACATCCGAATTTCAATTGTGATCCCCACAGATCGGATCGAAGAAGCGATTGGGCGTATGCAAGCCTGGATCGCAACACAGTAAGCACTGGAACTTACATAAAATTGACTCAATTACCTGAACAATATAAAGAAAAAGCGATCATGGTGGGTGTCCGTATCGGACAGGAAGCCCACAGTAAGGGTTTGACGCTGGATGAGAGTTTGCAGGAACTTGAATTGCTGGCAGAGACTGCCGGAATTGAGGTAGTGGGCTCTATCACCCAAAACCTGGATAGTCCCAATCCTCGTACCTATATTGGTACTGGCAAGCTGGAAGAATTGAAGTTGCTCGTCGAGGAACTGGATGCAGATACCATCCTGTTTGATGAAGAATTGTCTCCCCGCCATCAACGCGAACTCGAAAAAGAATTTGATCGTAACGTGAAGATATTGGATAGGACCGCACTGATCCTGGATATCTTTGCCCAGCATGCCGACACGCGTGAGGGTATGCTGCAAGTAGAGCTAGCACAATACAAATATCGTTTGCCGCGCTTAACCCGTGCATGGACCCACCTTGCCAGGCAAGCCGGTGGTGCTTCAGGGCGCAGTGGCGGTGTAGGTGGGGTTGGTCTGCGTGGTCCCGGTGAAACTCAGTTGGAAGTGGACCGGCGAGAGGTTAATAAGCGCATTGATAAGCTGGAAGACGAACTGGAAAAAGTACGTCAGCATCGCCATCGCTATCGCCAGCAGCGACGAAAGACCAATATTCCGGTGGTTGCCCTGGTTGGCTATACCAATGCGGGTAAATCGACGTTGCTGAACTCGCTCACTGATGCAGATATTTACGTGGCTGACCAGTTATTCGCCACACTCGATCCAACAACAAGGCAACTGGAGTTGCCTACAGGGGAAACTGTTTTGCTGACAGACACCGTCGGTTTCATCCAAAAACTGCCCACTGAATTGGTGGCTGCTTTTCAGGCTACACTGGAGGAAATCACAGAAGCAGACTTGCTTCTCCATGTCATCGATGGATCGCATGAAAATGCTGAATTGCAACGGAAAACAGTCTTGGAGACACTTGAGGAAATCGGTGCGGGTGAAATCCCGATATTAACTGTATACAACAAAATTGATCTCTTAAACGAAGAAGACCTGCAGGAATTGAAAAAAACAGCGGAACCTATGTCACGCTTCATCAGCGCAAAAGAGGGCAATGGATTTGATGAGTTGATTGAGTCGATTGCCGCTGGTGTCATCCAGGGCTTTGAACGTGTCAGCGTTTTACTGCCTTTCGAAATGGGTCGCTTGGTTTCTTTGTTTCATGAAAAAGGACACGTTGAGAAACTTGAGCATGAAGAGGGAGGCGTGCGCATTACTGGTTCGCTTCCGGTTCAATTACTTTCTTTTTTTGAAGAGTATATGGAATAAAAAATCCGGGCGAAGAGCCCGGATTCATTTTGGGTATCAGTACAAATTAGTCTTCTTTGTCGACAGAAATAACCTCACGACCCTGATAGTATCCGCATTTGGGGCAGACACGGTGGGGTAGACGAGGTTCGCCACAATTGGGGCAGTTCACGCTGGCGCTGGCTTTTAAATGGTCATGCGCACGTCGGCGATCGCGGCGTCCTGGGCTAATTTTTCTCTTCGGTAATGGTGTCATCTTACACTCCTAACTTGCACTGTATTAATTAACCTGTATAGTTTACTCAAGAACCGCAGAAAATGCAAGGTCGAGTTTTTACCTGGCTGTTGGTTTGTTGTCGATTTTTCTACCCATAAAGTCTAAATGTATGTGCCTTTGGTTAATGTATGTTTCTTTCATCGGGAGAATAAAAGTCGGGCTGAATTTCCAGCCCGACTTTTAAAGATGCTATGAACGAGTGTTTTAGAAAACTCTGATAGCAATTTCTGCCGGAGCAGCCAGCAAGCGTTCCAGTTCTGGATCGAGCTTGACCAGAGTCAGTGAGAAGCCAGCCATTTCGAGCGAGGTGCAGTACTCACCAACATAGTTCCGCTTGATCTTGAGACCGCGTTTTTCAGCGATTTCGTGGGCATGTCCGTAGAGTAGATAAAGTTCGGAAATTGGGGTGCCGCCCATGCCGTTGATCATCAGGGCAACTTCATCGCCAGCTTTGTAGGGCAGATCATCTGCGACAGCTTCGAAAAGTTCGTCCACGATCTTGTTCGCCGGTTCGATCTTGACGCGTTTGCGTCCAGGTTCACCATGAATGCCGATGCCCATTTCCATTTCATCGTCAGCCAGGGTGAAGATAGGGCTGCCTTTGGCGGGTGGGGTACAGCCAGTGAGTGCCATACCCATCGTACGGGTCACTTCGACCACATGATTACCGATGGAAACCAGCTCTTGCAGGGTCTTGCCTTCTTCGGAGGCAGCACCGCAGGCTTTCATCACGAAGAAGTTGCCGGCAACACCACGGCGTCCAACAGTCCAGGTGGAGTCCTTTACGGCAACGTCATCATTGATAACTACTCTACCGACTTCGATGCCATCCATCTCAGCCAATTCCTGTCCCATGTCGAAGGACATGGTGTCACCGGTGTAGTTGTTTAGCAAATGCAGAACACCCATCGGACCAGAAACCAGTTTGGTGGTTTGATAAACATAATCAGCAGGAGGAGCGGCAAACACATTGCCTGGGCAAGCTGCATCGAGCATGCCTTTACCAACGGTCATCACATGAGCTGGTTCGTGACCGGAGCCAGACCCTTGCATAATGGATACTTTATTGGCAAACGGAATGCCCTTACGCATGATCAGGTTATATTCCGGAATATATTGCAACGTATCCGGGTTGGCGAGGGCGATGCCCTTGAGCATTTCGGGAACAAAATCTTTTGGATCATTTACAAATTTTTTCATGTTTTTCTCCTTTTTTGAATGAAAAATTTACGCTCTCCATGCTTCACTGAGAGATTTGATCATGGTTGCAAGAGCAACAGAACCAGCATCCAGGGTACCAATGCTGCGATCACCGGTGTACGATGCCCGACCGCGTTTGGCTACCATGGGTCGGGTGGCTTCAGCGGCTTCGGCTGAAACCTGGGTGGCGATATCAAGTATCTCGAGGTCAGATTTGCCCTCATTGATGGCGGTTTCGATGGCGTTGGTGGTGGGGATGAGGGTGTCAAGATAAGTTTTATCACCCAGGTCACAATTCCCACGTTTCTTGATGCCTTCGGCGACTGCCCGTAAAATTGGGACAATGTCTTCTTTTTTGGCTGTCTCGTTGGTTCCAAGTGTCATTCCTGCACGCAGGAAGGCCGTTCCCCAGATCGTACCCGAAACGCCTCCTACGGAGCTCATAATGATCTTGGCAACTTCTTTGAGAAAGTTTCCCGGATAAGCGCGGTCAATACTGTCCCAATTTTCCAGTACTTTCTCAAAGCCACGGGCAATGGAATAACCAAAATCCCCATCGCCTACGACAGCGTCGAGTTCGCTAAAAAACTGCTCATTTTTAAGGGCAGTGTCCGCAATGGACTTAACAATAAATTCAACATCTTTGGTCATAGATTTATTTCCTCGGTTCAGTCTGACATAAGAAATCGTTTGTTTTTCTTCGTTTTAGCACCTCCAGATCTTCCAGAGCCTTATACGAACATGCGTGTTAGCTGGTGGACGTGCAAGACACCATCGTAGTCGGGAATGTCACCTTTCACTAAGCGACCCTTTTCTCCATCGGGATCTCCCAGGGCAGTCACAATCACATCCGCATCACTCAGGTCTTCGCGCTCTGTGTAAAAGTTGCTTGTAGCAACCACGTGCATTCCAGCTGCCTTGGCGGCAAGAACACCATTGCGGGAGTCTTCGACTACCAGGCATTCATTGGGCTGAACGCCAGCCTTTTCCATAGCCAGCAGATAAATCGCCGGGTCGGGTTTCTTTTTGGAGACAACATCGCCAGCGAGGACGAACTTGAAGGGAATGTCTTCCAGTATCTTGTAGGCAATGGCATGAGCAGCCCGCTCATTTGAGGTGGTGGTGACACCCAGGGTCAAGCCAGCTTCAACTCCTTCTTTCATGAAGCGGTGGATTCCTGGTCTGAGTGGCAGACTGCCGGATTCAATCAGTTCAATGAAGCGGTCAGTCTTGTAGAGATGCATTTTCTTGATAAACTCCGGAACTTCCTCTTCAGGAATTTCGACGCCAAAGCCGCGTGTCTTGAGATGATGCAACATGCGTTCTTTACCACCGCCGATCTGAAGCAGTTCGTGATAATACTCAACATCCCAGACTGTGTCGAAGCCCATATGTTTGAAAGTGTCGTTAAAGGAGACGCGGTGCCCGTCCCGTTCAGTGTCGATGATGACACCATCCTGGTCAAAGAATATTGCTTTGATAGTCATGCGGACCCCCTATGCTTTTCCAGCACAGCCCAGCATATCGATCCAACGACCAACTACGCTGCGAATGGCATCCCTAACAGCAATATCGACCTTACCCGGGTTGTATTCTTCCCGTTTGGCTGAAATATAGTTGAAAGTCGCGTCAATCAGCGTGTACTTGAGCTCAGTTGAAACGTTGAATTTTGCACCGCCAGCTTCCAGGAGTCGCTTGACATATTCTTCCGACAGACCTGTGCCGCCGTGCACGACCAGGGGTGTGTTGATTCGGTCAGCATTGAGCATCTGGTTGATTTTTGCCATGCGCTCGAAGTCCACTTTGGGATTTTTGGTCTTGTAGACGCCGTGAGCTGTTCCGATGGCAGGAGCGAAAATGTCAACGCCGGTTCGTTCGACGAACATTATTGCCTGCGTAGGGTTGCATAGAGCGGCTTCATCTTCCGAAACCTTTACCTGGTCCTCCACTCCGCTGACGGTGCCCAATTCACCTTCCACTGAAGCGTCACTGTGGGCATGGCAGTAATCGACCACCTCTTTGGTTTGACGAATATTTTCCTCGAAAAGCTGCTTGGAAGCATCGATCATGAGGTTGGTATAACCTACATCCGCCAGGTGTTTGCAGTAATCTACTTCGGTGCAGTGATCCAAATGGAGACAGATTGGAATAGGTGCCTGGCTGGCAAGGGTACGGTAAACAGCCACGATTACTTCTGGCTTGAGGAATTGGGACGGTGTAACAGAAGCCTGGATGATCAAAGGTGCTTTCTTTTCGACCGCGGCTTCTACTACCCCTTCCATCTGATTGATACTGGTGATGTTGAAAGCGCCAACAGCATAACCACCTTTGGCAGCTTCCCGGGTAATTTCTAAAGCATTGACAATTGACATTTACTTTGAATTCTCCTTTCTATCTTGGTTTCTATGTTCAACTTTGTTCTCGTACCCTCCTTGTGCTTCTAAACCTCCTGCTATTCAGCTGAAAGATTGAATGTAACAGAATAAAGATCACCCCGGTTGTGACAATACAGAAATTCAACCGGAATGCCTTCTTCGGTATATAAGGTACGTTCTTTATAGAGAATGGGTGCCCCTGTTTCCATTTCCAGGAGTGCGGCAACTTCCGGCTCAGCTGCACGGGCATCCAGGCGCTGGATACCGCGCCGAACTTTAAAGCCCCGTGATTCATAAAAAGCCAACAGATCTTTAGATAGAGTTTCGATGTCATTTTCGACAAAATCCGAAAACTTATCAAAGGAAAAATACCCCTCATGAATCGTGACCGGATTTCCCTCAACAATCCGCAAGGTTTTCAACCGGATCACTTGATCACCTTCAGCCAGCTCGAGTGCTTTGGCAACCTGGAAGCGTGCTGGTACTACGCTCATTTCCAGGATCTTCTCATCTACCAAAAGACCACTTTGGCGGGAATTTTCGAAAAAATTTTGAAGGAAACTGTGATCTCTGGCAAAATGCTGCATTGCCACGAAAGTGCCGACACCGTGTTTGCGATAGAGCAAACCCTCGTCGACCAGGTCTGACATACTCTGTCGTAAGGTCATCCGGCTGACACCGTAGGAGCCCGATAATTCTTCTTCAGAAGGGAGTTTTGAACCCCGGCTCAACTCACCCGCAAGGATACGTCCGCGGAGATCTTCGCGAATTCGGATGTACTGAGGAATTCCGGTCAGGTTGTTGAGACTATCCATCAAAATCCTTCCTTGGGTGAGGTGTGGGTAGGATTGCATGGGGTTGTATAGACATCTTTATTATATAGTCGGGAGCATACAATTGTCAAGGTGAACTCGCAGTTTCATCGAGAGAGTGACATTTTCATTCAAGGTAAATGTTAGAAGTAAAATCAAGACTGATTAAGTGTGCACCTCTAGGGGGTTCATCTGTATAATTATGGCATGAACATGACAAAGAAGAAGTTAATCCTAATTCTGGGTGGTGGAGACCTGGCAAGCGGGGTGGCGGCTGTTTTGTACAGAAACGGCTGGCAGGTGGTTGTCTCCGAATTGCCTGAGCCGATGGTTGTACGGCGCAAGGTCGCTTTTGCGGAAGCCATTTGGGAAAGCCACCATACAGTGGAAGAGATCCAGTCTATATTAGCGCGCAATGATGAAGAGGTTGATAGGGCACTACAGGCAGGAAAAGTTGCTGTGGTTGTCGACCCGGATGCCAAAATTGCTCAGCGCTTTGAATTTCGGGCTGTTGTAGACGCACGTATGTTGAAACGGTTCCAACCCAACAAGATTCGGAAAGATGTCCCGCTGATTGGGCTGGGTCCGGGGTTTATAGCTGGCGAGAATTGCCTCGCTGTGATTGAAACCAACCGGGGCGAAAACCTGGGCAAGATCATTTGGAAAGGTTCAGCCGAGCAAGATACTGGTATCCCAGGTATCGTGGAAGGAAGGGGGCTTGAACGGGTCTTGTATTCTCCCTGCGATGGGACCTTCAAGAGTTTTGTTGAGATTGGCGAATTGGTGACACAAGGTCAGGTACTGGCTGAAGTTGACGGGGAAGCAATTGTTGCTCCTTTCGATGGGCTTGTCCGGGGAATGCTGCGGGATGGCTTGAGTATCAAGGCTCATACCAAGGTAGGTGATGTCGACCCACGCACAGACCTAAGCCTGGCAGCTCAAATTTCCGATAAGGCGTTGATCATTGGACATAGTGTGTTGAAAGTTGTAGAAAGCCTGTCATGACAGCTGCAATCCTGGCAGAGATGGAACGGCTACGAAGGGAAAAGGGTAGGCTTTCAATTTCCGTGGTAGGTGCGGGGGGCAAAACCAGCCTGATGCGCTATCTTGCCAGGCATATTCAAGGAACATGTGTTTGCACTACCTCCACGAAATTATCTGCCGATGAAACTGCCTTATTTGACCAACATATCATCTGGGAAAGTGAAGACGATGCCATACCCGATATCACAAACGATGCAGGCAATGTCCTGATAACGGGCATTCCGGTCGTGGTCAATGGAAATGACAAGCTTTCAGGTTTGACTGAAAAACAATTGATCGTGTTGGAAAAAAGCTGCACTGAAAAGCAATTTCCCTTGATTATTGAGGCAGATGGTTCAAAAAGACGACCCTTGAAAGCACCTGCAGACTGGGAACCGGTAGTTCCTGCTTTTTCCGACCTGGTTATCGTTGTGGTAGGGCTGGCTGGACTGATGAAGCCCTTGAACGAAGAAAATGTGTTCCGCAGCCAGATTTTCGCCCAGTTAACCGAACTGGATATCGGGCAAGAGGTTGATCTTCCAGCGATTTTGCGTTACTTGAAGCATCCCTTGGGTGGGTTAAAGGGGATTCCTGAAAAGGCAAAGAAATTTGTTTTGTTCAATCTTGCAAGGTTTGAATACCCGGAATTGGTGGATCGGGATTTGATTGAAGAAGAGTTAGGTGGGGTTTTTGTCGGGTTTTTCATTGAAGACATAGATCTGTTATCTTGATTTTGGTTTATCGTCCTGATCTTTTATTGCGAAAAAAATTCGCGCTATGTGAGCCAAAGATCCTTCACTTCGTTCAGGATGACAAGATTTTTTGAGATCACGAAGTTTATCTTCCTAATTGCACTTGACTAAGATTCTAGTAAGGAGGAAAACCGTTTTGACCTCTTGTATCGGTTATGATTAAGTCCGAATAGAGTGAAAATCATGCAAAAGATAAGAGAAAAGTATTTCAAAATATTCCAATTAGAAGGCAGCCAGGGGTACGAGAACAGGGCAGTCATGGGCGGGTTGCAAGCGCTTGGAAAAACCTGGCCGTCAGAAGCCCGTGAACAGGGTGTGTCGGAGAGTTTGATCCCGCTGATCAGTTCTTTCTTCAATCGTTATCCGATTATTGAACCAGAAAACCGTCGTAACGTCCTGCTCGAAATTGGCGATTTGCTTTCTATACCTAACATAAAAACTTTACCTGCCTACGTCCAAACCGAAAATACTGCCGTCCTTGCACCAAAACCAATCAAACCAGCAAAAGAAGCTGGGAAAAATATCCCAATACCCAGGACCCCAGCTCCCCAACCGGAAGAACAGGTTGTGCGATCGAAAGTAAACACGCGGCTGCGTGAAATTGCCAGTAAACCCATGGACGATGAAGCCCACGGACTGGAAGCACCGGTCAGTGTGATTCGGGGGGTTGGCGATAAGCAAGGCGCGCACCTGGTCAAATTGGGTGTGCACAAAATCAAGGACCTGCTCTACCTTTTCCCCCGCAGGTATGACGATTATTCCAAGCTGAAAACGATCAATCAACTCCAGTATGGCGAAGAAGTGACCATCCTTGCACGCGTTGTCAGTGTAGACGCTTTTCAGACGAAGAAGGGGAAACGTCTGGTGGAAGCAGTAGTTTCGGATACCACTGGCGCTCTGCGTCTTCTTTGGATGAACCAGGACTGGCATGTGCGCTACCTGAAAAAGGATTTGTTCATTTCTGTTTCAGGAAAAATTGATACCTACCTTGGCAGACCGGTGATCTGGTATCCGGATTATGAACCAATCGACAAACAGCAGCTGCACACCAACCGCATCGTGCCGGTCTATCCACTGACCGCCAAGATCACCCAGCGCTGGCTACGACGCACCCAATTTAACACAGTGCGCTATTGGGCTCCCAGGGTCAACGATTTCCTTCCGGAACAGCTCCGTGACGAAGCACAACTACTGCAAACCCAGGATGCACTCCTGCAAGTTCATTTTCCTGAAAACAACGAGGCTCTGAAAGCTGCACAGCGGCGTTTTGCCTTTGATGAGCTCTTCTTGCTCCAAGTCGGCGTGCTACAGCAAAAACAGCAATGGCAACAACTGGTGGGGCACCCCTATACAGTGACAGATGAGTGGGTGACGAAGAGGGTAGCGGCCTTACCCTATGAACTCACCAACGCCCAAAAAAGATCGTTGGACGAGATCAGGGCAGATATTGCCAAAGATCATCCCATGAACCGCTTGCTTCAGGGCGATGTGGGTTCGGGCAAGACTATAGTCGCAGTGATGGGCATGGCGATGGTGATTGAATCGGGAGCTCAGGCCGCGCTTATGGCACCAACGGGAATCCTGGCTGAGCAGCACTATCAGACCATTCGAAATCTGCTCACCATTAGCACCGAAGAGCATCCGGCTTTCCTGGAAGAGGGTCAGGTGCGCTTATTGACTGGAGATACCGGACAGGCAGACCGCGGAGAAATATTCCGTGGGTTGGAATCGGGTTATGTCAAGCTTCTGATTGGCACGCATGCCCTGATAGAGGATCCGGTCACGTTCCAAAATCTGCAGATGGTAGTAGTGGATGAACAACACCGTTTTGGCGTTTCGCAGAGAGCGGCTTTACGCAGTAAAGGCGATAATCCGCACCTGTTGGTGATGACTGCCACACCCATCCCACGCTCGCTACAATTCACCATTTTCGGCGACCTGGATGTGAGCATTATGGACGAGATGCCAGCAGGCAGGCTGCCTGTAACGACTATGATCGTCTACCCAACCGAACGCGAACGTGTCTATCAAACCATCCGCAAACAGGTGGGAGAGGGACACCAGGCATTCATCATCTATCCGTTGGTGGAAGCCGGTGAAAACGAAGAGATAAAAGCGGCAGTTGATGAACAAGTCAGGCTGCAGGAAGAAGTTTTTCCAGACCTCAAAGTTGGTTTGGTACATGGCCGCTTGAAGCCAACTGAGAAAGATGCAGTCATGCTTGCCTTCAGAGCTAAACAATTCGACATTTTGGTTTCAACATCGGTGGTGGAAGTGGGCGTGGATATCCCCAATGCGACCATCATGGTGATCGAAGGTGCGAATCATTTTGGTTTATCGCAGCTGCATCAATTCCGAGGACGTGTTGGCAGGGGTGAGGCACAGTCGCTGTGTTTCCTGATTCCGGATAATGAAAACGCTGTCGAGAACCGCCGATTGCAGGTCATGACAGAGACCAATGACGGCTTCCGCCTAGCTGAGGTCGACCTTGAAGAACGAGGTCCTGGTGATTTCCTTGGTACCCGACAGGCTGGAACGATCGACCTGAAAATGGCAAGCCTGGCAGATACTGTACTGATCAAACAGACCCGGGAGCTGGCTACAAAGCTTTTGGATAAAGACCCCGATTTATCCCTGGAAGAACACCAGGACATGAAAGCTGCCGTGGCTGCCTTTTGGCCAAAAGCTGACGGCGCAGGAGATGTGAGCTGACCATGAAAAAAGTATTATTTCCCGGTACATTCGACCCGTTTCATTACGGTCATCTCGATATTGCCACGCGGGCAGCCAAGCTGTTCGACCTGGTAGTGATTGCCGTTTATGACAAACCAATCAAATCGCTGTTGTTTGATCCGGAAACCCGGATGGCACTGGTTAGAGAAGCAGTACAGGGTCAGGAAAACATCCAGGTAGTTGGCTATTCCGGTTTGACTGTCGCTTTTGCTAAAGAGATTGGTGCGAATGCGATCGTGAGAGGATTGCGGGTTTTTTCAGATTTCGAATTTGAATTTCGCATGGCACTAGCAAACAGGCGACTGGATACGGAAATTGACACCATCGCGTTAATCACCGATGAAGAGAATACCTTCCTCTCATCATCGACAGTGAAAGAAATAGCTTCATTGGGCGGCGATGTTTCCAGCATGGTACCTCCGCATGTCAATCAAGCCTTGCTAAAAAGATACAAAGAGCTGCAACAAACCAATATTGAAAGCTCCTAAAGCGGCATTTGCATGCTTTATCAGAACTGATCAGCAGTTATAATAGTGTTACACTAATTACAAATTGGATAACTTCGGAGGAAATTATGGATATTTTGCATCTGGTTGACCGACTGGAAGAGCTTTTCAATAACAGCAAACCGATTCCTCTCTCCCACAGCGTTGTCGTGGATGAGAATTCTTTCATGGATATTATCGATCAGATGAGAATTTCTATCCCTGAAGAAATCAAAAAAGCGCAACAAATCATCTCCCAAAAAGACCGCATCCTCGCCCAGGCGCAGGAAGAAGCCAACCGAACCGTTTCGATCGCCCGGGAGAAAAGCGAGCGCATGGTAGAAAAATCCGATATTTATCAGTCAGCTCAGACCAAGGCAGAAGATATCACCCGCCAGGCACAACTCGATGCAGAACAAGCCCAACATGATGCTGACCGTTACGTGGCAGACGCGCTGGTGGGTTTGGAGCGGGAGCTGAAACGAATATTATCCCAGGTTGAAAACGGGATCAACACCCTCCAACCAAAAGATGAGGAATAATCTCACGCTAAGTAGAAAAAGCCGCAATCGCGGCTTTTTTTAATTCTGGTAGAGGGATAGTCATCGGCTATAGCTACTAAGCTTTCCGAGCCGATAACTAATCCGAATCGGATTTCTTCGTATCTTTAACCTGCGGACGGGGGCTGGGTTTGCGCTTGATCGGGTAAAGTCCGTTCACGTATTTCAATTCACCAACAATCGACGCCTCGGTCACCTGGTCCATGTGATCCACAAAAATGATATTCAATTCTTTCAGGATTGCTTCAGGTACGTCCACCAGGTCTTTTTCGTTTTTACTGGGCAGGATGACTGTTTTAAGACCTGAGCGATGAGATGCAAGCACCTTCTCCCGCACACCGCCAATTTGAATTACACGACCTCGTAAGGTGATCTCACCGGTCATCGCCACTTCGTGCCTGACGGGCACACCCAGAGCCGCCGAGATCAGGGCGGTTGCCAGGGTGATGCCAGCGCTGGGACCGTCTTTGGGGATGGCGCCTTCGGGAACGTGGATATGAATATCAGTTTCTTCAAAGAAATCTTCCGGGATTTCAAAAACTTTTTGGCGCGATTTCAAATAACTCAAGGCAGCCTGAGCGGATTCCTGCATCACTTCACCGATCTGACCGGTGATCTGCAAATTTCCCTTCCCAGAAACTACCAGCACTTCGATGGGCATGATCTCGCCGCCATTTTCCGTCCACGCCAAGGCTGTGGCGACGCCAATTTCATCTTTCGCTTCGGCAGACATGGGGAAAAATTCTACCGGTCCCAATAATTGCAGCACTAATTCCTCTGTCACGACGGTCGGATAGCTTTCACCTTCAGATTTTTTGGTAGCGATTTTGCGCAGGACGGTGCCGATCCCTCGTTCCAGGTTGCGGACGCCAGCTTCGTAAGTGTAACCAGCGATGATCAGACGCAGCGCCTCATCCGTAAATTCAATCGGATCTTCATCCAGCCCGTTTTCCAGCATTTGTTCCGGAATTAAGAACTGCCTGGAAATTATGATTTTATCTTCTTCGATGTAACCAGGGAATTCGATCAGTTCCATGCGGTCGAGCAGAGCCGGCGGGATGCTGGCTACCGTATTGGCTGTTGTGATGAAGAACACCTTTGAAAGGTCGTAAGGCACTTCAAGGTAGTGGTCTGAGAAAGAGAAATTCTGTTCGGGATCCAAAACCTCTAGCAAAGCTGCGGATGGATCTCCGTGAAAATCAGCGCTCAATTTGTCAATTTCATCCAACATAAAGAGGGGATTGACCACTTTAGCTTTCATCATGGTCTGCAAGATGCGTCCGGGTAAGGCACCAATATAGGTGCGGCGGTGACCGCGGATCTCGGCTTCATCATGTACGCCGCCCAAAGACATGCGCACAAATTTGCGGTTCATCGCCGAGGCGATCGACTGACCCAAAGAGGTCTTGCCTGTTCCAGGCGGCCCAACAAAGCACAAAATCGGCAAGCGATTCTTCTTAGGGCGCAGGCTCTTTACAGCCAAAAATTCGATGATGCGGTCTTTGGCTTTCTTCAGACCGTAATGATTCTTATCCAGCACTTCGCGAGCTTTACAGACATCCAGGTCGTCTTCTGTGGTTTCTGACCAGGGAAGATCCAGCAAGCAATGCAAATAACTGGAAATCATACCGTTTTCCGGGGAAAGCGGTGGAGCGGACCGAAGCCGCTCGAGCTCTTTTTCTGCAGTCTCTCTGACTTCTTTCGGCAGGTTAGCTGCCTCCAATTGCGTCTCGAGTTTGTAAACATCGGGATCGCTGGATTTACCCTGGTTGAGTTCCGTCTGAAGGCGGTTGATGTGCTCACGTAGCACGGTGTCCCGCTGGTTTCTGTCAAAATCCTCGTGAATACGGGTGATGACTTGCATATCCAGCTCAACCATTCGAATTTGAGCGACCAGCTTGGCATGCGCCTTTTTCAGACGTGCCAGGTCGTTGTCTTCCTGGAGCAGCTCCATCCGTTCGTAGGGACTTAACAATGTGTTGATGCCGATGAAATCTGCCAGCTTACCAGCATGGTCGATTTCTTCAGCGATCGGGATGGCTTTTTCATCCAGTGGAGAAGGCAGTGAAGCATAGCGAGCCAGGCTGACTTTTGCCGAGCGAATCTCACTCTTCACTTCATTGGTGCGTCGGGCAGGATTGTCGACAACTTCGACGTCAGCCAGATAGTGACCCTTCTGTATATAAATATTGAGGATTCGAACACGTCGGCGTGCTTCCGTGAAAATATCCTCCGGAAAATCATTGGAATTGTGATTGAAATCCAATTCCCTGCCAAAAGCCATCTCCAGCCCGATTTCCCAGACGTTCTCTTTGGTGGGTTCTTCGACTTCTTCATAACGTGGGTAACAAGCCACCAGTGTGAAGTGTTTATTGAGGGCTTCGAGCATCAATTCGGGATCACTGACATCCTCTTCAGAGTAGAGCCGGGTAGCAGCCAATGGAAGCAGGGGCTCGTTGTACATCATGATCAGGGGAGCAGTAAAATTGGTTTCTTTTTTGTTTGAGGTACGGTTTTTTACCAGCATGCTTGTAGAAAGCATGCGAATGTCATCACGAGAGTATTCCTCTTCGTATTCATCGGAGAAGATTTTTCTTTCTTGCACTTATTTCCTTTTATTCGTTAAGTTGTGACCAGATCACCCTGGCTGCGGAAGCAATGAAAATGCTTCCTGTCACGAGTATACCCTTAGATTCACCGGCGTGGTAGAGAGCCTGAGATAATGCCTCTTCGACAGGGTTGACAGCGATCACCGGAACGGAATACTTCTCCACTTTGACTTTTAATTCCTCTGGTGTCGCAGCCCGGGGATGGAGCGATTGGGTGGTGATGACCAGGTCGCATCGTGGCAAGATGGCTGAAAGCATATCTCCCATCGATTTGTCTGCTGAAGCCCCAAAAACAAGTATAAAAGGCCATTCGGGGAAGTATTCATCTATCGTCTGCACCAGGCGCTGCATCGAATCACCGTTATGAGCAGAATCGATCACCACCGGAGGTTTTTCCCGCAGGATTTCAAACCTTGCGGGCCAATGAACTTGCCGAAAGCCTGCCTGGATGGTTCGCCTTGTAACGTGAAAGCCGCTGAGTCTCAGTTGGTCCAACGCAGCGACAGCAGTGGCTGCGTTTTCGATCTGATGTGCTCCGAGCAGAGGTATTGTCAGCTTTAGGGCTGAGTTTGTGCTGATGTTGTGGCTTTTAACAGCCTCGTGTCGCGATTGGATTTGGAAAGTTTGGGTCTTTAAATTGTGTTTCAGCGCTTCAAAACTATACTCACGGCTTGTGTCAATAATCGGGGCATTACGTTCATTGGCGATGGTCAGAAGAGTATCGTGGGCTTCAGGTTTCTGCGGAGCGATCACAACCGGGCGACCCGGCTTGATTATTCCGCCTTTTTCTGTAGCGATCTCGGTCAACGTGTTGCCTAAGACAGACATGTGATCATAAGAAATTGAGGTGATGACCGATATTAGCGGATCAACCACGTTGGTTGCGTCCAGCCTGCCGCCCAAACCCACCTCCAGAACAGCGATATCAACCTTTTCCTGGGCAAAATACAGAAAAGCCATGGCGGTAGTAAGCTCGAAAGTGGTGGTTTCCGGCACCTTTTCAGTCAGTGGTCTCATCTGATCAGCCAGCTCGATGATGCTGCGCTCGCTGATCATTTCTCCATTGACGATGATGCGTTCGCGGAAATCTTCCAGATGTGGGGAGGTATAGAGCCCAACCTTGTAGCCGCTTGCCTGAAGCGTAGATGCGATCAGAGAAGCGGTTGATCCTTTTCCCTTGGTCCCGGCGACATGTACCGACGGAAACTTCTGGTGTGGAAATTCCAAGAGTTCCATCAACTGGTTCATGCGGTCGAGTTTGAAGAAACGATGCTTGTCATCGACATGTCGTTTCATACTGAAATCGACCCAACTATAAATCCAATCCAGCGTTTCCTGGTAGCGTTCTTCAATTGGTGGATGCATCATTTGCCTACTCATTTACCGGTGTGATATCCTCGATCAGTACATATCCAATGATTGCATAATCACCGGAAGTATATTCGATCAAAACACATTCACGATTAAATTCATCAAAACGACGTTCTGGCATGGAAACCAACTGAACGGTCATCCCTTCGCGTATGCGCCCTGGTGAACTGAACGATGCATAACAGCCGGTTCTGACCCAAATATCGCGAATTGCCCGCACAGAAACGACCGGCGTAGGAGTGACTGTGTTGGTAGGCGTGGGAGAATAATCCGGCGTTGGCGTTAGCGTGATGGTCGGTGTCAGCGTGACCGTGGGGGTCAGGGTGATGGTTGGTGTCATCGTGACAGTCGGAGTACGAGCCAGGTTGCGCTCATAGACTGAATCAGAAATACCGCGGGCTGCAAGACTGATACCCATGATGAGCAGAACAAGCAGCACAATTCCCCCAACACCGCCAATCAGGTAGGTGGGCAGGAAACCGCGTTTGAGTTCAAGGATCCTGGGGTCCTGGGGGAAACGCTTGCGGGCTTTCGAGCTGATACGAAGGGCATCGAGCGCGAAATTCTTGTTTCCGCTCTCGAGGGCTGCCTCTGCCCGCTGGATGGCATCCTCATTGGTGCTGATTTCAGTTTCCAGGGCACTGATCTCATTTTCGAGCGAGAGACTCTGCGAGTCATAGGCATCCAATTGGCGGAGGTAATCGAGGTTTTCACGCGCGCCGTTGATCTTTTCGCGGGCTAACGCTGCTGTAGGGGAGTTGGCAGCTTCTTCCTTAAAACGCCGGGTGTTGTCCAGCAAGGATTGGATAGTGGCAGGGATGAGCAGGTCGAGACGATTGCGCAGGCGGCCCAATTGGGAAATTTCACCGTACTTCATACGGATCTTTTCGAGCTTGCTCCTGGAATCAGCCAGTTTTGCGGGCGGAATCTTACCGCTCAGGCTGACAAGGTCGCTAACATCGTTCAGCATGGCAATATCAGAGCGCACTTCGGCAGCTTTATCAATGTATTCCGGGATTGCCACAGCACTGGCTGCGGTCTGAATCTTGCCAAGTGCTGAGACCAGTTCGCCCTGTGTGAGCAAATTGAGCCCTTCACGGTAAACGTCGTACGCTTGCATCTGGTTTTCAAGGTCATGACGCAGTTCTTCGCCTTCGCGCCAGCGTTTGATGCCGGCATCTTCGAGGTGATCAAAGGCTTCGTCGAGATAATTGAGGGCGACCTGGTAGCGGAAAACACGGGCTGCCGATTGTGCTTTGCCGTAGGCTTTACCTGCTTCAGGAGGCAGCGCAACCGAAGGGATATTACCAGAACGAAGGTATTCTTCTGCTTCGCTATGATGCTCCTGGGCGCGGGTCCAACCCGGCTCCATTTGGATCACTTTTTCATAAAGCGGGATGGCGATCTGGTAATTGCCTTTGTAGAAAGCTTCTTCAGCTTCATCCATCAATCGTTCCGCTTCCGGATCGTGAGTGGATTGGAAGAAGCGCTTTAGCGGATCGTTATCGATACCGCCCATGTCATCCATGCCCAGATTGGTACGGGTGATTGGGGGTGGGGTGGCGGAGAGGTCTCCCAAAACTGGTCTGGGGGGTGTGTTCAAATTCTCATTAGTTGGCTGAGTTCGACTTACTGCAGGTTCACTGGATACCGGTGATTCTGGTTCAAATTCTTCGTTGATCGGGGAGGCAGGATTCGTCGGTTGGGGTGTTTCGACAGGCTGAGGTGCAGAAACTGTGGCTCCCGTTGCACGGCGGCTGCGCTCACGGCGCAATTCGCGAAGGAGGCGGTTGGCTTCTTCCAGTTCGTCTACACCAACCTGGTCCGAAATGCGGTTGGTCGCCAAAGCTTCCAGAAAAGTCGACAGTCCAGTCTCAGCCTGGCTGAGCTGATCGTCGCTGGGATCCTTACTGGAGAGTACCTTTATTGCTTGTTCAATTAATGAACTAACCATTTGTTGTCCTTTCAAGAGGGTGCAGGATTAATTCCGTTTGCTCTGCAAACCCTGCAGGGCAGCTTTCATCTCCGAAGGAGTCTTATAAAAACCGTCGAGAGCTTTTTCGAGGAACTTAATTTCCTGCTCATTCAAGCGGTTTTGAACATCGAAAGAATAACTTGCCTTGTAATGCGTAGGCGCGTTTGCGATATCTTCGGGTCGGTTGGGACCAACAGCCACCGAACCCGGGGCTTGTCGACCTGTAAAAATATGGTGCAAGGCGCGCGAACTAAGCTGTATCATATCCGCCTGCTGGACTTCGGGGGAGAAATTGTTGGGCTGCCAGTGACCGATATTCCAGTCGATAATGATCACTTTTTGACGGAATTCGTTCCAGTAGTAATGCAGTAATTTGTGGTCAAGGAAGCTGGCACCGCGACTGTGAGCTTCTTCGAGCAGGGTGCAGATCTGCACGCTGATGTCCAAAACCTGTTTCATGCTGAGATTGCGAACAAAGTTACCACGGGTGTAGCCGGCATCACAAAGCAGGTAGAGGTTGTCTTCCCAACGACGTTCGAGCAGCAGGTAAGATAGCCAACCATCCTGGATTCGTTCTTCAAACTGCGCGAGAACGTCTTCAATTTCGTCCACTTCAAACATGGCCAGATCGCCCTTGATATTCACACCCTGACCTTGTTTTTCCATCTGTTTGGTCAGTGGTGCAATTTCTGAAGGCCAGGTGGTATTTGCATCGGGTTTCAAAAAGCCAGCCTGAAGCATGGGGGTCAAATTGTTAACTCCACGCAGGTTGGCGAGGATGTTGTATTCCTCAAGAAAGAGCGGTTTGGCGTAAGAAATCTTATCGTGCCGCATGACCTTGAAAGCCGGGTCCCGGCTGAAGGGGGTCTTACCCGTAGTGTGTTTATAGAGGAAGACGCGGGCACTGGATCCGCCGGCCTCGGGAATGGCAAAATCGTGCTGACCTGCTGTCAGCCAGGTATCTAACGGCTCAGCTAAGTAGTAGCCGTCTTGAGAATCAAGTCTAATCTGTTGCATTTTTCCTTCCGAAAAGTCACGCTATTTTACCATTGTTGGGACACGGACTGTTCGAAGTAGCCAGCATCACGCCGGACCAGTTCGTCAAACCAGGGTAGGAGTGGATGAATGCCTTCAATTTCCTGGATGCCCTGCCGGATTTTGTTGCTATCAGCTACGGCGAGAAGGTCCAGGTATTGGCGCTGCCAGCGTTTGAAAACCGGGCTGGCATTGCGGGTTGGGTTGATCATCTCATCTATCTTGATCAACAGGAAAACCAGGTCACCAGCAGCATTTTGAGCAAGGCGAGTGCGTGCCATTTCAGGCTGGTTGATCACCTCGAAGTTCCGCTGCAGTGCTCGCAAATAGCGATAAAGCGTGAGCAAAACCTGGTTGATTTCGCTGAAGATGCTCTGCTGGTTTTGGCTTAACCAGACTGTGGCGCGCGAATCGGAACGCAATAACTGTTGCCAGGCGTTGAAAAAGAAGTTTTGAGCAGCATCACTTTGATAAACCAGCTCGTTGAGCAGTTCAGGGTAAAGTCCCTGGACTTCGATTTTTTGCCATTCGCAAATGAAAGTGTAGAGGTGCCCCTGGGCTTCAGAGAGCACAGGAAGTTTCGGCTTGGGTAACTGCTTGTAACGGATGGATTTCCATTTGCGTTGTTTTATATCAGTCAGAGCTGGCAAAACCTCGCTGGTCCAAACTTTGGCAGCGCTTCGCAGGTCATCCAGGAGTGCCCAGCCAGATTCGAACCCTTCCGACAGGGATTCCATTAGGAACCAATCTCCGGTTTCCGCGGCATTTTTCCATTGCTCAGCCTGCGAAAGAACTCGCAATGCCCGGCTTACGTTATCAGTATCCTGAGCAGGAAAGTTTTGTAGCTCAGGATTGTAAGGTTCCCGAGGAATGCCTGAAAAGATGAACTGAAATTCCTCGTCCAACTCTTTGTAGGAAGCGTAAGTGGCAGGAAGAAGGCGGCGCAGGTTGACTAATTGCTCTGCTCTGGAGCTTGAATTGAGAATTTGGCTGTGGAAAGAAACCAGGACAGCCTTCTGCTGCTCACTAAGCAGCGTCTGAGCCAGGTGATCGTACGGAACGTCCAGCTTCAAGCCCGGCTGGTAGACCCATTGGGTCGGCCAATCGTGATGGCGGGCAAGATCCTGCAGGTTTTCGAGGTTGATCGCTCCGCTCATCTCCTGTAGTGCTGAGTTGTAATTTCCTAACCAATCTGGTGTGCCAAGATGTTTGGGCAGGTCATCGGCGCGAGCTAACAGCTCAATTGCGAAGGAATTGACCGACTGGTCTGATTCCGGCCCGGTTTCAAAGTCATCCACATTCTTCTTCATCCTGCTTAGTGAATCAGCCAGTGGCAGCAAATAGTCGAGAGTTGGCTCCAAGGTATAGAGCTTTTTAAGTGCTTTCAGGCTACCGTCGATATCGGCGGCGTTCCAGCTCTGGTAAATGTCTCGTGTAGTGGCAAGTGCTCTCTGGAGTCGGTCGGATAGCCCAGTAGGAAGTTTAAGCCTGATGGCAGTCGCTTCACCCAGAACCTGGCGAAGATTGAAGAGTTGGTTGCCAAGCACCTCGGTGGGGGAAAGTATGGACCAGTGCGAAGTGATATCCTGTACTTTCGCTTCCAGATTTGTAAGGGTGTTGAGCAATTCAGTTGAATTAGGAGAAGAGGTTTGAAGATAGGTCAGTTGATCTTGCAGCTGCCCCAGGAAGATTTGCATGTCTGCGTAGATTGTGGGGGTAGAGCTGGAATCTAAGTACATATTGCGCATAGAATATATAGAAGAGGCAAGCTCTTTGGTTACTTCTCCTCTTTCAAGCATGCCTCTGGCTAACCAGATGGCATCAACCCAATCGCAGTCGAGGACTTCTTTGAGCAATTCGCTGAGATCATGCGAAGGAATTACCGCTTTTAACTTTAGCAGATAACCTGCCAGCTGCCATTGTGGTGACATTTTGTCCTTCAGGCTGGTTTCGACCAAATTGAGCATCTGATCAATCTGTTCAAACTCCTGGTCGGACAATAATTTGAAAAGTAATTCTTGGGCAGCCGCACGCAGGAAAGAGAGGTCCGTGGTAATACCAAACTGATGAAGTTCCTGATTCAATTCAAGAGCTTGTCTGAGCGCATCCAGGTCAGTTAATGAATTTGTGAAACGCTCGAATAGCAATTCATATTCAATCGCCCGCATGGTAAGGTAAGTTTCCAGGTACTCAACACGCATGCGCAGTTGTGGAATATCTTCGGACTTTATTTGCGATGGGTGTAACGGCCAACCCAGGTCATGGATCAAATTGGGGGAGGTCTGATTGAGAAGGTTGAGCCCTTCCTCGACCATCTGAGTGTAGTCTTGCCAGACCGGGCTGTTTTCGAGGACTGGCTGGGGTTGGAAAAAGAGACCATTACCCCAGTCGATAAAGCTCATGGTTTTAGTGTCTGGGCTCCAGAAAATATGATCCATCTTGACGTCATTCCAGACCACACCTTTGGAGTGGACTTTTTCAAGGAGAAGCAGAAGGCTGGAGAGCACTTTAAGAACTACGTTCTGTGGGATGGGTTGACCTGTACTCAACCGTTCAGCCAGGAGCGTGGAAATCGATTTACCTTGAATCTCCTCGCTGACGATAAACAGGTTGACGGTGTTGGAAGTGCCTTCAACGCTGCGATCGAGCAATCGCGGTGTGTGCACAGTCAGACTATTCCTGGTGAAATCGATCCCTTCCAGGGCTGCCAGGATTTTGCCTTCGGTCTCGATCTGACCTGCCTGGCGCACGATGGTGCCGCCGGAAACGTTTTGTACCGGGCGTTTCATTACGCCTTGCAGGCTACCGGGCTGGGAGAACACGCGCAGAACCTCGCCAGCGTCACCGCTGCCAACCAGCGCCTGGATTTGCCAGACCCTTTCCCGTCCATTGACTGTTTTTGCCATGGGGTTGATTATACGATGGATGGGGATACGTCATTGCGAGGGAGCGAAGCGACCGCGGCAATCTGCATTTCTATAACGATGATTTTTTTCTGACTAAGAATTCTTTATAAATTTCTGGATGAAAAAGCAGACAGCCACAACCCTTTGCCATGTTTACATAGCATGAAACTTTCACAACTATTGAATAATTTTTCTTCAACTTTGATTAACAATGAAACTCGAAAATAATCTTTGTATTGTGCTATATAGATTTTAAACCAACTTGAGATAAGCCAATGTTATGCAGTGTGTAATACTAGAATTGTATTACAATAATGCGTATTTATAACATGTAGTGGCAACATGATAATGTCCTAAAGTAGCAAATTAGAAATGTCCTAAAAAGGCATGAAAATTAACTACATGAAATGGACAATTCAAATGACCCAAGAAGAACTGAAACGCAAGACCTATTTGGACAAAGCCATCGATCGGCGAATGACACAAAAAGCAG
>Ga0209270_1000496_pt1 | contig 82383 bp, 72 predicted proteins | sample MTBAKSrepl1MetaG_FD_187456 | JGI IMG/M metagenome (GOLD analysis project Ga0209270, IMG submission 187456) | Enrichment culture microbial communities from Arthur Kill intertidal strait, New Jersey, USA, that are MTBE-degrading - MTBE-AKS1... | ecosystem: Environmental > Aquatic > Marine >...
CGGTGGGGTCGCCGGCACTATCGAGCTTCTGGCGCGGAGCCTGCGCACCGGAGGGATCATCCTCATCGGCGAGCCCTACTGGCGGCAGTTACCGCCGACGGAAGATGTTGCCAAGGGGTGTCTTGCCAACTCGATCTCCGATTTTTTCATGCTTCCGGAACTTCTCTCGTCTTTCGGCCACCTTGGCTACGACGTCGTTGAAATGGTTCTGGCTGACCAAGACGGCTGGGACAGATACGAGGCGGCCAAATGGCTCACCATGCGCCGATGGCTTGAAGACAATCCCGGCGACGAGTTCTCGAAAGATGTCCGAGCCCAACTGACCTCGGAACCCGAGCGCTATGCCGCTTACACGCGTGAATACCTGGGTTGGGGCGTGTTCGCGCTGATGCCGCGGTGATGAGGGGATTACCGGGTGACTCAGAAAGTGGGGAAAATCCAATCATGCCGAACCACTCATTCAAGCCGATGCCGCTTCGCGGCGCGGCTTAATTCTGGCCTTGTTGCAATCGTATGCAATGCAATCTGATGTGGTCAGATAACCTCATGGATTGACACGATCCCACAGGGTCGTTTCAATCCAATGTTCAAGAAGCCCGGTTCATAGCGATTGGCACGGTTATAGTTAAAGGGTAATGGCCTGAAAAGAATTAAGGCGGAGCCACCCCGGAGAAGAAAACGCTCGAGGTTGCGTCCGGGGTTTGAACGAAACTGCTGCGGTTCGAACTCATGCCCAAGTGGTTGGGCGCTATTTTTGCCCAAATTCAGGTGCATGGGTGCACCTGGCCGCCTGCTCCATCCGCGCCGGGTTCAATGAACAGCATTTAGCTGTCATAGCTGAAACAGGGCCGGCCGGCTTGACATGGAGGCAAAATGACCTCAGAATTGTGCAATCGGGCAGCCTGCCGGTCACCTATCCAACGCGTGTTCAGATGCTTTTCCCTGGGCCGGCGTCATGTTCCCCGGATGCCCGAAATCTCAGTGTCCTATAGTACGCACCGATAACTCGCACGACCGTCGATATCACCGCAAACGCGCCGCTGCCCATCGACGATGCCGTCTCCGACGGTATAGGGGCGCCGGCAGGAGGGGCGGCCGTACCACTGACGATGCCGCCATGGGAGGCACGACCCATGTTAAAACGAATTTTGGTCGGACTGGGCGGCACACCGTTCACCAGCGTGGCCACCCAGATCGCAACGGAGCTGGCAAAGGCGCACCATGCGCAAACCACCGGGGTCACCGTGGTCAACAGTCGCAAGCTGGCCAAGCTCGGCCCCGTGCCACTGGGGGGCGACGCCTATGCCCAGCGCATGCGGGAAAAGAAGCAGGACGTCACCCAGGAGGGCATCGAGTCGGCCATCGCGGCGTTCAAAACGCATTGTGCCGACCAGAACGTGGTCTGCCGCCGAATCATGCACGAAGAGAGCGATCCTTTTACGGCCATGATTTCCGAATCCCGCTACCACGACATGATCATCTTCGGATTGCGCAGCATCTTCGACTATGGCTTCACCGAGGATCCTGACAAGGCCATCATCAAACTGCTGAGCCAGGGGGTGCGCCCCATCCTGGCGGTGGCCGACACCTACCGGCCGATCAAGAAAGCGCTGATCGCTTACAGCGGCAGCATGGAATCGGCCAAGGCCATTCGCCACTTTCTCCATCTGAACCCCTGGCCCGGCATCCGTCTTCACATCGTCCATTTCTACAAAGGGTCGCCCAGGGAGCCCTTCCTGCTTCAGGATGCGGCCGATTTCTGCCAGGCCCATGGGTTCGAAGCCCAGACCGACGCAGTCGATGGCCATGCCCGCACGGAATTGCTTGCGTTCGCCCGTGAGACGGGAGCCGACTTGATCGTCATGGGCAACAGCGCGCGCAATGTCCTGGTGCGGCAGTTGCTCGGCGATACGGTGCTGGAAACCATCAAGTCGGCCGACCGGCCCCTATTCCTGTCCCAGTAGGGTGGCCATGGCGCTCACGGATAGCCCGTCGCACGGGGCTGGATGCAGCAGAATCGGACTGCTGTCGTCGCTTTTGCCGCTGTTTTTGTTTGCCGGCCTGTGCGCGGCTTGGCCGGCCGTGGTCGAGGGCCATGTGTATGACGTTCAATGGCCGTGGATGGCCGCCCTGGACCTTGATCTGCGGTTTCGGCTCGACGGGCTGGGCCTGCTGTTCGGGTTGATTGTCACGGCCGCCGGTTTTTTCGTCTCCCTCTATGCCGCCGCTTACATGGCCGGCCATCCCCACATCGGCCGCTTCTTCTTTCTCCTGCATGCCTTCATGATCGCCATGCTGGGCATCGTCATGGCGGACAATCTGCTGCTCCTGTTCGTTTTCTGGGAACTGACCACCATTTTTTCCTACTTGCTGATCGGATTCGATCACTCCTCCGCCGCGGCCCGCGATAATGCCCGCCAGGCCCTGCTCGTGACCGGGACCGGGGGCCTGGCGCTGCTCGTCGGCATCGTCCTCCTCAAGGTCGCCGGCGGCTCCTACACGATCAGCGAGTGGGTGGACGCCGGAGACTCCATCCGCGGGCATGCCCTCTATCCGGCGATCTGCGGCGCGGTGCTGCTCGGCGCGTTGACCAAATCGGCCCAGTTTCCCTTCCATTTCTGGCTGCCCAATGCCATGAGCGCCCCGACTCCCATCAGCGCCTTTCTGCACGCCGCCACCATGGTCAAGGCCGGCATTTATCTGTTGATGCGTTTTCATCCGCTGCTGGGCGGCACGCCGCTCTGGATGGGCACCCTCGTTCTCGTCGGCGGCATCACGGCCGTTTGGGGAGCTGTGCAGGCCCTGGGCCCGTCGGACCTCAAACGCGTCCTGGCCTATACGACCATCATGGCCCTGGGGGTGTTGACCCTGTTCATGGGCGGCCGGACCACGCCCACCCTGACCGCGGCGGCCACGTTCCTGCTGGTCCACGCCCTTTACAAAGCCGCCCTGTTTCTGGCCGTGGGCAGCATCGATCACGAAACCGGCACCCGCCGGCTCGACCGGCTCGGCGGGCTATGGCGGGCCATGCCGTTGACCGCCCTGGCCGTGGGCGCGGCCGCCATGTCCATGGCCGGGTTTCCGCTGTTCTTCGGCTTCATCGGCAAAGAGATCATGTATCAGGGCGCGTTGAGCGAGGAGATCTTCCGTCCCTTCGCCACGACCTCCGCCTTGCTGGCCAACGCCCTGATGACCGCGGTGGCCGGCATCATCTTCATGGGGCCCTTTGCCGGCCGGCCGCCGGCGGGCATGGGCACCGTGTGCGAGGCGCCCTGGAATATGCGCCTGGGGCCGGCCGTGATGGGGGTGTTGGGCATCGTCTTCGGCATCTTTCCGGGTTGGGTCGGACACCACCTGATCGCACCGGCCGTGCACGCCATCCATCCGGTCGACGACCCCATCGAGCTGGCCATGTTTCACGGATTCAACGCGCCCTTGCTGCTCAGCGTCATCACCCTGACCCTGGGCGGGTTGATCTACCTGTGGCGCGGCCCGGCGCGGGCGATGGTGGGTGCGGGCATGGATCGCATGCCGCTGACGGCCCAGGGCATTTTCCAGGGGGGCCTGGACCTGTTTCTCAAGGCGGCCGACCGGACCACCGCCACCTTGCAGAACGGCTCCCTGCATCGATACCTGCTGGTGGTCGCCCTGAGCATGATAGCGGCCGTGGGATGGCCCTGGATCGGACGGATGGGGGCGTCGCTGCGGCTGCCGGCCGCCATCGGCCTCGACCAGGCGGGGGCCATCGGGCTGGTCTGTTTTATCACCCTCGCCACGGTGGCGGTGCTGGCCGCCAGACACCGTCTGGCCGCCATTGCCGGACTGGGCGGCGTTGGCGCCGGCGTGGCCTTGATCTTTCTCCTCTTCGGTGCGCCCGACATCGCGCTGACCCAGCTGCTGGTGGAGACCCTCACCGTCATCATCGTGTCGCTGGTTCTGCTCAAGCTGCCGCCGCTGGAAAAGGCGCGCCGGCGGTCGTTTGGGCGGCGCTGCCTGGATGGCGCCGCGGCCCTATGCGCGGGCCTGCTGGTCGCCTCCCTGTTGATGGGCATCGTCGATCTGCCCCTGGATCGCGGGCTGACCGCATTTTTCGAAGCCCGGAGCTATGTCGAGGCCCATGGCCGCAACATCGTCAACGTGATCCTGGTCGATTTCAGGAGCCTGGATACCCTCGGCGAGATCACCGTCGTGGTGCTGGCCGCCTGGGCAGCGGTCGCCCTGATTCGCAAACGAACGACCGCACCGGCCATGGAACGATCGATGCGGTCGGTGATCCTGAAAAGCGCCACCCGACTGATGGTCGGCGTGATCCTGATCTTCGCGGTCTACCTGCTGCTGGTCGGCCACCATCGGCCCGGCGGCGGGTTCGCCGGCGCCCTGGTGGCCGGCACCGCCTTCGCGCTGTTCGCGATGGCCGAGGGGCCCGGGCGGGTGCGGCACGCCATTCGCTGGCGGCCTTCGGTCATTGCCGCGGCCGGTTTGGCCGTTGCCGCGGCATCCGGGATGGTGGCCCTCTTCACGCAGGCCCCCCTGCTCACCGGCATCTGGTGGAGCATGGGAAAGGGCGCGGCCGTGGGCACGCCGTTGATATTCGACATCGGCGTCTTTCTGGCCGTCCTGGGCGCCGTCCTGTCCGTACTCCTGGCCCTGGAGGAGGATTGACATGGAAACCATGCTCGCCGGCCTGGTCGGTCTGTTGTTCGCCGCCGCGATCTACCTGATGCTCTCGGGCGTGTTGGTCCGTTTCGTATTCGGATTCGTGCTCATCGGCAATGCGATCAACCTGCTCATTTTCGCCGCCGGCCGGATGGCCCACACCCGGCCGCCCCTGATCCCCGATGGCCAGGTCGCATTGGCCGCGCCGGCGGCCAACGCGCTGCCCCAGGCCCTGATTCTGACCGCCATCGTCATCGGATTCGCCATGATCACCTTTTTGCTGGTGCTGCTCTACCGCACCTACAGCCAGACAGGCACCCTCGACGCCGATGACGACGCCTTCCTCGAAGAGACCGGCCGGGTGGCCCCGGGCTATGATGACGCCTGCACCGTCGATGCTGATGCGGAGGTGGGCCCATGATCCTTCTGCCGGCACTGCCCATCCTGCTGCCGCTGGCCGTGGCCATTCTCCTTGTCTTTTTCAGGGGCGACCCGCGACGCGCGCAGGCCGTCGCCATGGCGGGCGCCGTCGGCCACCTGGCCGTGGCCGTGGCGCTCATGGTCGAAGTGGTGCGCAACGAGGTCCTGGTGTTGTGGGTGGGCAACTGGCCGGCACCGTTCGGCATCTGCCTGGCCGCGGATATGCTGAGCGCGGTCATGGTGCTGATCACCGCCGTCATCCATACGGCCGTGACCGTCTATGCCCGCCGGGACATCGATGCGCCCCAGGTGCGCGCCGGTTTTTATCCGATCATGCAGGTGCTGGCCGCAGGGGTGTGCGGGGCGTTTCTCACCGGCGACCTGTTCAATCTTTATGTCTGGTTCGAGGTGATGCTCATGGCCAGCTTCGGGCTGCTGGTGATGGGACCCAAACCCGGACGGCTGGCCGGCGCGGTCAAATATGTGACCCTCAATCTGCTGGCCACGCTCTTTTTCATCACAGCCATCGGTTTGATCTACGGAATGACCGGCACCCTGAATATGGCCGATCTGCACGCCAAGGCAGCCGCCGTGGAGAATCCGGCCCTGCTCACCGCGGCGGCCATGCTCCTGATGACCGCCTTCGGCATCAAGGCGGCCCTGTTCCCGGTTTTCTTCTGGCTGCCGGCCGCCTACCACACCCTTTCGGTGCCAGTCTCCGCCTTCTTTGCCGGCATGCTCACCAAGGTGGGAGTCTACGCCCTGATCCGCATGTTCACCTTGGTCTTCTCCGGCGTGGATCTGGCCCTCGATGCGCTGCTGGTGATCGCCGCGCTGACCATGCTGTTCGGGGTGGTGGGCGCCGCCTCGCAAATGGAGATGCGCCGCATTCTCGGATTTCACATCATCAGCCAGGTCGGCTACATGGTGCTGGGGCTGGCCTTGCTGACCCCGCTGGCCCTGGCCGGGACGATCGTCTACCTGGTGCACCACATCATCGTCAAAGCCAATCTCTACCTGGTCAGCGGCCTGGTCCGCCAGGCCGGCGGCAGCTTCAGCCTCAAACGGGTCGGGGGGCTCTACGCATCCCACGGCCTTCTGGCCATCGGCTTTTTCATACCCGCCTTCAGCCTGGCCGGCTTTCCGCCTCTCTCCGGGTTCTGGGCCAAGTTCTTGATCATCCGGGCCAGCATCGAGAGCGGGCAGTATCTGCTGGCCGTTGTGGCCGCGCTGGTGGGGCTGCTGACCATCTTTTCCATGGTCAAGATATGGTCAGAGGCGTTCTGGAAAGCGGCGCCGGGCGATGTCGACCCATCCTGTGTCAACCCCGATCTGTCGGCCTGGATGCTGGGCCCGGTGCTGGCGCTGGCCCTGATGACCGTGGCGCTGGGGATTTTCATGGGACCGGTCATCGATTTTTCCATGGCGGCCGCGGAGCGGTTGCTCGATCCCCAGGCCTATATCCACGCCGTTCTGGGAGGGATGCCATGACGCTGCTGGCCCTCAATATCGTGTTTGCTGCCGTGTTCACCACGCTGCTGGGAAGCGGCCATATCGGCGTTTTCCTGTTCGGGTTCGCCCTGGGCTATGTCGCCCTCTGGCTCTCCAAGCCCCTGTACCCTGACAGCGGCTATTTCCAGAAGACGCCCAAGACGATCCTGCTGGCCGTATTTTTTCTCAAAGAGCTGGTGGTCTCTAGTCTGCGCGTGCTTTGGGAGGTGATCACCCCCCGGCAGATCAACCGGCCGGGGATCATCGGCGTGCCCCTGGAGGCCCGCACCGACCTTGAGATTTTCATCGTGGCCAATTTGATTTCCCTTACGCCCGGCACCTTGAGTGTGGATCTGTCCGAGGACCGGCGAACGCTTTATGTGCATGTCATGTTTTTAGAAGATGTCGCGCGAACCCGGGCGGAGATCAAAGACGGCCTGGAACGGCGCGTGCTGGAGGTGACGCGGTCATGATGACGGGATCTCTCTTTTTCGAATATGCCGGCCGGGCGGCCCTGGGCTTGCTCGTGGCGGCCATGGCCCTGGCCCTCTGGCGCCTGGCCCGGGGGCCGGCCGCCGCCGATCGTGTCGTGGCCCTGGATCTGCTCTCCGTTCTGGTGGTGGCTTTCCTCGTGGCCGTCTCCACCATCACCGGCGAGAGCAGCTATCTGGACGTGGCCATTGCCTACGCCTGCATCGCCTTTCTGGGCACCGTGGCCCTGGCCCGGTTTATCGTGCGCGCCGCCCAGCGCCGGGCCGTTGCCAAGGAGGGGGAAAACGACCATGACTGATGTGTGGACCGGCCTGCTCATGCTGATCGGCAGCGGCTTTTGCCTGGTGGCAGCGGTGGGTATCGTCCGCCTGCCAGACACCCTCACCCGCATGCATGCCGCCACCAAGGCCGGAACCCTGGGCGCCGGGCTTCTCATCGGCGCGGAAGCCCTTTTTTACAGCGACCTCGGCATCTCCCTGCGCGCGATCACCATGGTTGCACTGCTGCTGCTCACCGCCCCGGTGGCCGCCCATCTCATCGGCCGGGCGTCGTATCGCAGCGGCGTGACGCCTTCCGATCGGCTCTGGGTCGATGAGTTGAAGCGGGATAACGACGAGCGGTCGGCTTCGGATCGAGGCGGTTCGCCATCCATCTCAGGGGATTAGTAATCTTCGAATGCCGGCAGCCCATAGGCCAGCCTGGCCTGGTTGCAGGCGTCGTTATGGCAGTGAACATCCCAGCCGGGAAGAAAATTCCTGCATGTCGAAGGCCGGCTCGAATAGATGGCGCAGGTGACACATCGGCCCACGCTTCCCTGCAAGGCCGCACAGCGCTTGAAGAAACTGTGGGTCCCTTTCATGGCACTGTGTGTGTCGTCGATGGAGAGGACAAAAGCGAGAGGCACCTTTCCCCCCTCGTGGTCGTCCACCTCGACGGAGAGAAAAGCGACCCTGTAAAAGGCGCAACAGGCGCCGCACGTCAAACATCGATTGTTTTCCAAAGAGGTGGCCGATCTCAGTTGGGGGGCATCCAATCGCGTCCATCCCCTATGGGCTGGAAACTTCATGGACACCATGTGTTTTCTTGTTTTTCTTGCATAAACCGGACCCATAATTTTTACATTTAAATACAGACGGTTGAAAAATATGAAGCCGTTGGAACCGGATATGTGGGTTCTTCTTTCCAAGGAATACGAACCCTGACGTCTCATCCTCGCTTTACCACCTGCATGTCTAATTGAATGGGATTGCCCCCTGAAGGGCATGCTTTCAAGGCGTCGTTTGATACGAAAATTCGAATGGTAACGGAGATGGCAGGCCCGGATGGGGCAGGTGGCCAGGGCCACATACGCCTGCGGTCCTAGTGCCGGTTTAATGCAAACGGCGGACAAACGGCCCAGACTGTTTGAGCGCAGCGAGTTTCTGGGCCGCCCGCCGTGCATTTTACCGGCACTTGACTGCTTTGCGTGTGGCATCGGCCACCTGTCCCACCCGGGCCGGGTCTAATGAACAGCAGTCAGATTCGCTGCGTTGCAAATCAATTTCTTTACCGCGACGGCCATCTTGGCTATGATGAACGAGCTTGGGCGTTTCCGGTTCGTTTGACGATCCTGAACCCCGGGCTCAATACGTGAACAGCTCCCCTGTCCTTCATTGCGATCAAAACGTTCCAGAACCAGCTCCACCAAAGGCGTCCACCCGTGTCATCGGGGTGAAGCGACGACAGCCCCTTTTTCGAGGCGGAGGGGGGGCAGAGCGATAAAGGCCCTTTGAACTTGTTCTTCACAAGAAAGGAGTACCGTCGATGGAAGCAAGACCCTGGCACCGGCATTATGACTACAATGTCCCCACCACCATCCGTTATCCGCGCATTCCCGTTCAGGATTTCGTCCATGTGGCCGCCAAGACGTTTCCCGACAAAGCGGCCCTCTCCTTCTTCGGGTCGGAGATCACCTTCTGGGAGCTGCGCTGCCGCATCCTGCAGTTCGCCAATGCGCTGCAGGCGCTGGGCATCACCAAAGGAGACCGCATCGGCCTGCATTTGCCCAACTGCCCCCAGTATCCCATCGCCTATTATGCCGCGCTGCATCTCGGGGCCATTGTCGTGAATCTCAACCCCCTCTACACGCCCGTCGAATTGCAGATGATGGCCAGGACCACCGGACTGGCCGCCCTGGTCACCTTCGACATGGCCCTGCCGGCCATCCGTGCACTGTGCCAGCAGGTGGAGATTCCCCGGGTGATCGTCACGGCCGTGACCGATTTTATCGCCGGCTTCCAGGTGAGCACGGCCAAGAGCCTCGATCTGGAGGCGGGCTGGCTGCATTTTTCGGAACTGCTCGAAAAGACCACGGCCACCGGGATCCCCAAAGTCGCCCTGGCCCCCCAGGACCCGGCCATGATCCTGTTCACCGGCGGCACCACCGGCATTCCCAAGGGGGCCGTCATCACCCACGCCAACATCGTGGCCGGCATCATGGCCTGCGCCCAATGGGGCAACCCGACCATCATGCCGATTCCGGCCGAGCGGCGAAAGGTGCTTGCATTGCTGCCCTACTTTCACGCCTACGGCAACATCGTGGTGATGAACTGGTCCATGGTGACCTTCGCCACCCAGATCCAGGTGCCCCGTTTCAACATCGACGAACTGGTCGACCTGTTGTCCAAGGTCGACGAGATCAGCTTTTTCCCCACGGTTCCCACCCTGATCACGGCCCTGGTCAACCATCCCAAGGCCGGGTCCCTAGACCTGGAGCGCAAGCTGGGGCTGCTCAACTCCGGCGCGGCGCCCATGGCCACCGAGCTGATCGACAAGATCAAGGCCATGGGCATTCCCTTCAGCGAAGGCTACGGCATGTCCGAATCCACCTCCCTGGGCGTCGCCAACCCCGTGCTCGGGCTCAAGAAGGTGGGCAGCATCGGCATCCCCATCTGCGACAACGACCTGCGTCTCGTGGATATCGATGACGGCGTCACGGACGTGCCCGCGGGCCAGCCCGGCGAGATCATCATGAAGGGGCCGCTCATCATGCAGGGCTATTGGAACAACCCCGAGGAGACGGCCGGGCAACTCAAGGACGGCTGGCTCTACACCGGCGACATCGCCACCTGCGACGACGAGGGCTACCTCTATATCGTGGATCGCAAGAAGGACATGATCATCGCCGGTGGCTTCAATATCTACCCCCGGGAGATCGACGAAGTGCTTTTCCAGCACCCCAAGGTGGCCGAAGCCGTCTCTTTAGGCGTCAAGGACGCCTATCGCGGGGAAACGGTCAAGGCCTACATCGTCCCAAAGGCCGGCGAAAAGGTGACCGAAGAGGAGATCGTCTCGTTCTGCAAGGGAAGATTGGCGCCCTACAAGGTGCCCAAACTCGTGGAGTTCAGGAGCGAGCTGCCCAAGTCGGCCGTGGGCAAGATCCTGCGCAAGATATTGCGGGATGAAGAGGAGAATAAGAAGCAGAAGGAATAGAGAAGTTTAAAGTGTTAAGTTTAAAGTGTTAAGTGGCGGTATGCTGTCGATTTAAATCATGCCCGATGGGGAAGGAGATCATCTTGCGAATTCAACCGAGACTTCTGCTCTTGCTCGCCGCGATCGCCGTTTCGACCTCGATTTGCGCCTGCCAACCCGATACGCCGCCGCCGGCCGCGCCGCCCAAGGTGCACGCGGACCTCAAGGCCCACAGCGACGAATTCAAACAGGAGGTGATCACCGTCTGTGACGGCGTGCACGTGGCCGTGGGCTATGGGTTGGCCAACGCCACCCTGCTCGAAGGAGAGGACGGCGTGGTGATCGTGGACGCCATGGAGAGCGCCGAGGCCGCCATCCCGGTCAAGGCGGCCTTCGACCGTATCTCCGACAAACCGGTGCGGGCCATCATCTACACCCACTTCCACTCGGACCACACCGGCGGGGGCCGCATCATGGCCGGCGACGACCAGCCGGAAGTCTACAGCCATGTCGATACGCCGGTGCACATGAGCCGGATCGCCAACATTACCCGGGAGACCACCTACCGCCGCGCCATGCGCCAGTTCGGAACCTTGCTGCCCCCCGGCGGGCTGATCAACGCCGGCATCGGACCGCACCTGGCCTTCGACGAAACCAAGACGCTGGCCATCCTGCCGCCCGGCAAGACCTATTCCGGCGAACGTTTCGAGCTCGACATCGCCGGTTTGAAACTGGTCCTGATCCATGCGCCGGGAGAAACGCCCGACCAGACCGTGATCTGGATGCCCGACAAGAAGGTGCTGCTGTCGGCCGACAATTACTACAAGTCGTTTCCCAATCTTTATGCCATCCGCGGCACCGCCTACCGGGACGTGCGCAAATGGGTGCAGAGCCTCGATGCCATGCGGGCCCTGGGGGCCGAGTACATGGTCCCCCATCACAGCCGTCCCGTCATCGGCGCCGCAAAGATTCATGAAACCCTCACCAACTACCGCGACGCCATTCAGTTCGTGCACGATCAGACCATCCGCCTCATGAACCAGGGCTTGACCTCCCAGCAGATCGCCGAACGGGTCAAGCTCCCCGACCACCTGGCGCGCCAGCCCTATCTGCAGCCCTACTACGGCACGGTCGAGTGGTCGGTGCGGGCGATTTTCGACGGTTACCTGGGCTGGTTCGGCGGCAATGCCACCGACCTCTTTCCCTTGCCGCAACAAGAGCGGGCCGTCCGGTTTGCGGCCCTGGCCGGAGGAGAAGACAAGCTCCTGGAACAGGCAAAGGCGGCCATGGCCGCCGGCGATCATCAATGGGCTCTGGAACTGGCCGATCAGTTGCTGCTCCTCGATGCGGACCGCCCTGCGGCGCGTGAGATCCGGGCCAATGCCCTCACCGCGCTCGGCGAAACACAGATCGCCGCCACGGCCCGCAACTACTACCTGACCCAGGCCCTGGAAACCCAGGGAACCTTGTCCATCGGGAATCTCAAGGCCACCGACATCGACATGATCCACAGCATCCCCCTGTCCGCCATTTTCGAGGGCATGGCCGTGCGGCTCGATCCTGCCAAGTCCGCCGATGTGGACACCCTGGCCGGCTTTCGCTTTCCCGATACCGGCGAATCCTATTTGATCCACGTTCGCCGGGGTGTGGCCGAAGTCCAGCCGGTCTTCCCGGAGAATCCGGATATCGTCGTGACCGTGGACGCCAACATCTGGAGGGAAGTTGCCGCCGGTGTCCGCAACCCGGCCGTGGCCCTGGTCAAGGACATGGACAAAGAGGGCGGCACCTTGAACGTGGTGCGCTTCTTGAATCTGTTTAAGAGTGATTAAGAGTGACGTCACCGTAAAAAGTCCAATATCTGCGTTGCGCTCATCCCGTCGTCCTTGCGGCGTACGACAAGTACGCCTCAGGACACGGAATTTCGCGCGCCTTGATCTTGAACCTTTTACGGCGCTGTCCGGCAACGACTTTTTACGAATCCATCAAGAGTGATTAGAGCAGATTACCGCCAGGCGAATTTTGGTTGTTCGAAATGTGCCACCCGCGTGGTCCGGCCCAGAATGGCCACCTCCCTGAACTGGTAGAGCAGGGCGGCCGTGGGGGAGGCGATCCAGTTGCAGCCGATGGGCATGTAGAGAATGGGATGCTCGCTTTGGGGCGTCTCTTCGAGGATGGGTGCGTCGGGCCGCAGGAACTCCCGGATGGGAATCCGGTGGACCGAGCGCACCTCTTCGGGATTGGGTTGGAGATCGATGTCAGAGCCGCCCCACACCACGATGGGCGTCATGATGAATCCCGACCGGGTGGCGAAATCGTCCAACCGACCCAGGATGCGTTCTTTGGAAAGGTGCAGGCCCACCTCTTCGTGGAGTTCGCGCAGGGCCGTATCTTCCGGTGTTTCGTCCCGTTCCAGCCGCCCGCCGGGGAGCGCCCATTGGCCGGCATGGTGTTTCAGCAGTACGGATCGCCGGGTGAGGACGAGTGCGGCCTCCTCCCGGCCGACCGGGCCGGAGGAGATGTCGTCCGGGTGCGAGCTGTCATCGACCCTGACGACCGTGAGCGCCACGGCCGCCCGTCTCAGGGTCTCTCCCTCATGTTCGCGGTGACCAAAAGACCTGAGATTGCATAGGATGTGACGGCGGAGCCCTTCGTCGCACTGAATCTGGTGGTGCCCATTCATGTTGCCCTGCTGCCCGTGGTCACGCTTGTTTGGGTCCGAACGAGCGGGTGAAAAGATCGCGGAGCGCCTGTCGGCCGTCATCGGACAGGTTGCGGGTCCCGGTCCCGGCAAAGGTATCGGCCTGGATCACCGGTTGGGTCTTGACCCACTGGTTGTTTTCCCAGGAAAACCATGCCTTGTGATCCTGGTCATAGACGCTCAGGGGCCGGTTGAACAGTTTGGCCAGTTCGACGCCCCAGCCGGTGCCGCCCTTGACCGTGCCGTCTTCCTGGATCCAGCCCACGGCAACCACATGGAGGCCGTTGTTGACCATGTGAAAGAGGGATTGGATCACCTTGCGGATTTTGTCGGTGCGCGCATAGGTGCGGTGCATGCGTTTGGATACGATTTCCATGCTGACGTCGCCTTTTTGGAGCTCTTCCTTGCTCAGCACCCGGGCGCCGCGGGTACGTGCCGCATCGTGGCCTTCGAAGGATATGTTCACCTCCTGAATGCCCCACTCTTCGGCCAGTTTGCCGAATTCGGCCTCGGCGCCTTTGTGGCCCCCGCTGTACAGTGTGATGTTGGATTTGTCCGCCATTTTTTTCTCCTTGTTCGTTTTGAGTCCCGCATTGGCGTAAAAAAACACCCTGCCGCTTCAGACAGGGTGAGCGGCAAAGCTAACGCCGTTTTTAGATATTGCAACCTCGCCGATCCGTAAAAGTTTTTGGTGCGTAATGACAGGGTGTTGGCGTCTGATTCCAAAGGGGATTCCAGTTTTTCCACGGTGGTCGGCCTGTTCGGGAAGTATCGCCGCTCAGGGGAGATAAATCAATGGATTCCTTAAAATAGACGATCTTTTGATGGGCAAATTGTCTTGACACCCATCCTTGGGCCGCTTTAAACATATTCATACCTTCGTTTTCATCCTGCTTACTCTGGCCGATTAACACGCACGCCGCCTTTTCGATGCATCGTCACGCCTTCTGCCGATCATCGGCCTGAATTTCCTTACGGTGGGACCACACCACAGGAGGGGTCTATGGCATCACACCGTTCATTGATTCCGTGGATCGCGCTTTTGGGTTTCATCGCTGCCTTGCTGGGCTGCGCCTTGCCGGATCTGAGACCGCTGGCCGATGCCACCGCCCGGCTGCACGCTTCGATGGTGGCCACGGACGCGAACGTGCAACTGGCGTTGTCCGAAGCCGGTGCCCGTGATCTGGCCGTTGAGGTCAAGAAGGAACTGGATGTCCGGGTCGCGGCCATGGCGGCGGTGGTCAATTATACGGAAGCCCTGGCCAATATTGCGGCCGCCGGTCACAACGGCAGTGGCAGTGCCGAAAATCTTGCCAATACGCTCGATGGGTTCCTGGGAGCCGTATCCCAGCCGACCATGCCCGCCAACTATGTGGCCATCGCCAAGAGCCTGTATGGGATTGTGGCCAATGTCCGGGCCGCTAAATCATTGGCCCAGGCGACCCGGGTCGCGGACCCGGCCATCCAGAGCATCGCCACGACCATGACAGAAGACATGCAGGCGCTGGAGAATATTTTGCTGACCACGGGAAAAGCAATCCAGAGCCAGCTGATACAGGAGAACAACGACATTTCGAGTTATCGAAAAGCCCTGGAGAAGCAAAGACGGCGCCTGGAATCGGAAATGATGATGACGCCGCTCGACAAAACCAGGATCGAACAGCTTGAAGAAACGGATCGCCTGATCGAGATGACCCGGGACCAGTACGAACCCTTTGAGGAAAAATTGAACGCCATTCAAACGCGCACCGATCTTCATGTCCATGTCGTTCGAAATTTGCAAGACGGCCTGGTCCAATGGGCCCGGATTCACCAATCGCTTGCCGACCATCTGGAGCGCGGTTTGCCGCCGAACTACCGTTTGCTGACGGCCACCGTGTTGGAGATCAGACAACTCATGAACGAGGAGGACCCGCGATGACCAGAGATTGGGACGCGCTGGACACCTTTGCGGATTGGTCGGCGGCCCTGCACGAGCTGCTCGACCAAGCCACGCAAGCCATTCAGTCGGGCGACATCCATCGCAAAGTGGCGGTGCAGGATGCGCTCAATCAGTTCATCATGCACTCCCCGAACCATATCGCCCGGCAGCTGGACGACATCGCCGGCAAGGCGGTCCACGATATTTTCATCGGCGTTGTCGAGGAGGCCCTTTCGAACATCGCCAGCCGCACCGCTGAATTGAGCCTGCACGTCAAGACCGTGAACGCGGTGGCCGCCGAGGCCCAGGCCGCCGCCAGATCCATTCGCCTCGAAGCCGCCAATCGTGTGATCGATTCGGCCACCGCGGCGGTCCGCAATCTTGTGGCTTTGAGGGATGCCGTCCGGAATACAACCCACGAGCAGGCCCTGGCCACTAAGATCGAGAAGGCCGTCAAGGCGTTGCAGGATCTCGTGCCATCGATCATGGCGGCCGGCGGCAGCGACTGAGGGGAAACCTTTTCAATGGTGATGTTGGAGAACAATAGATGACGCGTTCCAATTATCTCGATAGCGATCTGGATCTCACCAGGGGGTGCGTGGACGACCAAGGCGACAGCCGCTACCTGTGGCTGACCCAGAATGTGCCCGACGGCTATGTTTTCGACCTTCAGAGCGACCTGTTGGCCTTGGGCTTCGATGAGACCGGGGAGGCCGACGGGGCCTTCGGCGAAATGACGCGCGATGCGGTCATGGAATTCCAAAAACTGGCCGGCTACACCGCCTCGGGGGTTGTCGACGGCATGACCAAAAATGAAATCCGGCTATGGATCGAACACCACCATACGAAAAAGCATCCGCCAAACGATGATAAGCCGAAGGCGCCCGCCGAAACCAGCGGCACCCTGTTCATCAGCCCCCGCGTTCCCCATTACAGCCAGGGGGACCCGAGGTGGGCCCAAAGAATATTGGGCAAACAATCGAGCATCGCCCGCCAGGGCTGTGCGATCACGTGTATCGCCATGGTGCTCCGGTTCTACGGTCGGCACGTCACGCCGGAGAGCCTGGATGAGTTTCTGGACCGGGAAAATGGCTACATCGGCGACAGCGTCGTGTGGCACATCGCAGGCCAATGCGGACAGACCGCTCGGAATAAGCTCAAGTATGCGAATAAGCAGGGAAAAGAAAAAACACTCCATGATCACCTGGCCAAACGCGTCCAGCAGAACAGGCCGACCCTGGTGCGCGTCGATTATCTGGTGGATCCCGATATCCTCTACAACCATTTCGTCGTCTGCGTCGGCATGAATCCGCAGGGCGAATTCATCATGAACGATCCGGCCACCCGGCTGGGCGACGGCTACATCTCCGGCGGCGATGAGAACATCATTCAGAAGACCCAAAGGAAAAGCGGGTACCGGATCGTCCAGTTGGACTGTTACGATCCGGTCGCCTGAAGATTGACGGCCTGCTATTGCATCTCCGGGTAGAGCACATCTTTACAGTCCGGGCAGATGGTGTGGGAGAAAGACGATTTGGTGTGTTCCTTGACATATATTTCCAGGGGCCACCATTTGCCGTGATCATCGCGGATGCGGCGGCAGCCGCTGCAAATGGGCAGCAGGGCCTTGAGGATTTTCATCTCTTTCAGCAAATGTTCTTTTTCCGCAAGTGCGGTGGCCAGCCTTACGTTCAAGTCCGCCTGCTTTTGCTCGGCCCGTTTGCGGGCGGTGATATCCCTCGTGAGACCGATCAGTTTCATTGGCGCGTCCGGCTCCTCGAAGAACTTGGCCCGTATCTCCACCCAGTAGGTATCCCCGTTCTTATGGACCAGCTCCAACTCCATGGTGCGCATGGTTCGAATGCCCCGCTGATACTCCGATTGGACCCGGCGCCACATGTCCGTGGCTGTTTTCAAAGATTCGGTGGTGAGCCGGTCCAGTGCCGAGGTGCCGATGAGGTCATCGGACCTGTATCCGCTGATTTTTTGGATCGATGGCGTAATGTATTCGTAGAGCAGGGTATGGGCATCCAAGACCCAGATGGCATCGGCCAAGTTTTCGGCCAGCAGGCGATCCAACTGGCCGATCTGCTCGATTCTTTCCTTGATGGACTTATTCAAAGCTTATCTCCTAACCGGTAGCACCGGCGGTTCACATGCAAATATAGAAACACCCCCGGTCGTGGTCGATCCCCGGCCATGGGTGCGGTTAACCTTTATTACTATCGGCACTTCCCCCGAATTCTAAACAAATACTTGCCAACTCCTGATCCATCGGTGCAGCTCCGATATAACGACTTGTTTTGGATCGCATTTTGAGTATACTGAAATTATGTTTCACAAAATGACCTGAGCGGGTTTTAGATTCCCCCTTAGCGCTTCACACCATCAGGATGCGTGCGGCATTCGTTGCCTTGAGCTGACATTGCAGCGGTGTCGAGGCCCCGTGACACGGTTTCGGCCTTCATCGTGCGTTTTCGGACAGCAGGAACGTCAAGGATGCCGGCTGTCCCTGTTCCCCCTTTTAAACCCAACCGATACAGGGGGTACCCATGCCAGCAAATTCAACCTGTCAGGCGCTGGAACGGCGGATCGCCGAGTTGGAATTGGAATTGAAAGCCTGCCGCGAGGAAAGAGGCTTCAAGCTGCCGGCAACCGGCCCGATGTCAACGGATATCACCGAACGGGTGAGCGCCGAACAGAAGTATCGGCAGAGCGAGGATCGATTCCGCCAGGTCTTTTTGACCAGCCCGGACGCCATCAACCTCAATCGGGTCGAAGATGGAAGATACATCGACATCAACGATGGGTTCACCGCCCTCATGGGCTATACCCGCGAGGATGTCCTGGGCAAGACCTCCGTCGAATTGGGGATCTGGCATAACCCGAAGGACCGGCTGCTGCTGCTTCACGAGTTGAAGGCGCATGGCCATGTCAAGGAGTTGGAGGCCCGCTTCGTGCGCAAAAGCGGCGAGGTCGGCGTGGGGCTGATGTCGGCACGTATCCTGTGTTTCGACGGCGAAGACGTTATCCTGTCCATCACCCGGGACATTACCGATCGCAAGGCCGCCGAAAATGCGTTGCGGGAAAGTGAAGAGAAGTACCGCCTGCTCGTGGAACATGCCGGAGAGGCCATTTTTATCGCCCAGGAGGGGAGGCTGCGATTCGTCAACCGGCGGACCGAGCAGCTGAGCGGTTATACCTCCGAGGAGCTGGTTGCCAAACCGTTTCAGGAATTGGTCCACCCGGACGATCGGGCGCTGGTGCTGGATCATCACTTCAAGCGGCTCAAGGGGATCAAGATGCCGCCCCGTTATAGTTTCAGGATCGTCGATCGATCGGGTGTGACGCGGTGGGTAGAGTTGAACGCGGTGCTGATCGATTGGCAGGGCCAACCGGCCACCTTGAATTTTCTCCACGACATCACCGGTCGAAAGCAGGCCGAAGAAGAGAAGGCGCGTATCGAGTCCCAATACCGGCAATTCCAGAAGGTGGAGGCCATCGGCCGGCTGGCCGGCGGTGTGGCCCATGATTTGAACAATCTGTTGACGCCGATCATCGGCTACAGCGAGTTGCTGTCCGGCGATCTCGCCCTGGGCGATCTGCGCCGGGATTCCATTCAACAGATTTTGCGGGCGGCCTATGGGGCGCGCGATCTGGTGCATCAGCTTCTGGCCTTCAGCCGCAAGCAAACCCTGAAATATCAGCCGCTAAACCTGAATAAAACCTTACGGGGATTTGAAAAGCTGCTTCGGCGCACGACCCGGGAAGACATCGATCTCAGGATCGTCGCTTCGCCTGACATCCACACCATCATGGGGGATATCGGCCAGATCGAGCAGGTCGTGATGAACCTGTTTGTCAATGCCCAGCAAGCCATGCCCCAGGGGGGGCGGTTGACCATCGAGACGGCACTGGTCACACTCGATGAGGCCTATGCGGCAGCGCACCACAACATCCAGCCGGGCCGCTATGTGATGCTGGCGGTCAGCGACACCGGGCAGGGCATGGACCAGGAGACCCTCGATCATATTTTCGAACCGTTTTTCTCGACCAAGGGGGAACAGGGCACCGGCTTGGGTTTGGCCACGGTTTACGGCATCGTCAAGCAGCACGGCGGCCATGTGTGGGTCTACAGCGAGGTGGGCAAGGGATCCACCTTCAAGGTGTATCTGCCCGTTTCAGAGCAAAGCCCCGCCGAGAGCACGGTAGAAGAAGAGGCCATGTCGCACATGCAAGGTTCGGAAACGATTCTGTTGGCGGAGGACAACGATCAGGTTCGCATTTTGGCTGAGGCGGTCCTGAAACGACAGGGATACACGGTCCTGGTGGCCGATCGCGGCGCCGAGGCGTTGGGTTTGTTGAAGGCACACACGGGAAAGGTGGACCTCTTGTTGACCGATGTGGTCATGCCCGATATGAACGGAAAGGTGCTGTTCGAAAAAGCGGTGGCCGTGCAGCCCGGTCTCAGGGTCCTGTACATGTCGGGATACACGGACGACGTCATCGCCAGCCGCGGCGTGTTGGACGAGGGCGTTCGGTTCATACAGAAGCCCTTCACGGTTCGGGCACTGGCCGCCAAGGTGCGGGAGGTTTTGGAAGGAAAGATGCATGCTTGACATCGAGGATTGGAGCAAGGAGCGGGTGCATATCGTCATGCGCGAAGTACTCTTCAGCATGAACTACATGTGGTTTCTCATGGAATCGTGGGCCCGGCAGCACTGCCCGCAGCAGGCCGGGGAAGAATCGTTTCAGCAGTTGTCCGATGAGTTCGGGCGCTACCAGGCCCAGCGCCTGGAAAAAATTCTGGACGATAAGCTGACCGGCGTGGATCGTCTGATCGCTTTTGTGAAGCACTCCCACTGGTGCGCCTTCGAAGAGATCGAGCTGACGCCCCTGTCGGACACGCGCCTGCGCATGCGGACCTTGAGGTGCACGGCCCAGAAGGCCGCCCAGAAATGGGGGTTGTCCCATTACGATTGCGGTCCGGGCGGGTTGCGGCTGCGCCAGGGGTTTTTCGGCCGGGTCATTCCCACCGCCAAGGTCGAGCGGGTCTTTACGCCGCCGGACCCGAAGCCGTCCGGCACGCCCGATGCAGCGGCCTGCGAGTGGGTCATCACTATCTAATCGAGCGGATTCTTCTACTCTCTCGATCCGGCCGGAATCCTTTCGCATCCCGGACCGTTTATCAGGCTTCGGCCGCCGGTGTCCGGCACCACCTGAACCTGGGTGGCAATGCGTTCCTTGAGGGCTGGGACATGGGAGATGACGCCGATCAGTTTTCCCTCCTGCCGCAGGCCGGCGAGCGTCTCCAGGGCCGTGTCCAATGCTTCGTCGTCCAGGGTCCCGAAGCCTTCATCCAGAAACAGGGAATCGACCCGGACGTTGCGGCTGGCCATATGGGAGAGTCCCAGGGCCAGGGATAGGCTGACGATAAAGCTTTCGCCGCCGGAAAGATTTTTGGTCGAGCGCACCTCACCGGCCTGGTAGTTGTCGATGACATCGAGTTCCAGGGGTTGGTTCCGGTTCCGGAACAACAGGTAACGGTCGGTCATCTTGCGCAGCTGCCGGTTGGCGTGGCCGATCATCATTTCAAAGGTCAGACCCTGGGCGAAATTGCGGTATTTCTTCCCGTCGGCCGAACCGATGAGCTGATGGAGCAGGTCCCAGCGTCCGCATTCCCGGCGGTGCGCCTCCAATGCCTGGGTGCGTTCGCGCTGTTTTTCCTTCAGGGTGTCGTTATCCTTAAGTCGCTGGTGGGTGGCGCCGATCTCCTGCTGAAGGATTCGCTGTTCGGCGACCAGGTCGGCGAGGGCCTGCGCCAGCTCGTCTCGCGATCTATCGGTGATCTGTTTCCGGCCCTCTTCTTCCAGCGCCCCTGTCTTCTCCCGCGCCATGGCGTCCAGTCGGGTCGTTTCATTGGCCAGCGCCTGAGATTGGCGGTTCAGGCGTTTACGCTCCTCCTCGGGCAGGCAAGCCGCTTGGTACTGCTCTTCGTTTGCGAATCCCGCCGCCGCCAGCTGCGACAGAAAAGTCGCCCCGGCGCTATCCAATTGAATCTCACGCGCCGCGATCGAATGTGTCAACGCCTCCCTCGAAGCGTTCAACCGGCCGAGCTCCTGGAGGGCGGCGTCGTATTGGCCGCGGGCGATCTCCAATTTTTTTTCAGCGGCCTCTGAGGCTTGGGTCAGGCGGCGCTCCTCGTCGTCCGGATGGTTTTCGCCGAACAGCGCGCTTCTATCCCGCAACAGGGCGGCTCGATCTTCCAGCAGCGCGGTGTGCGCGCTGCGCATTTTTCTCAGTTCATTCTCGAATTCACCAAGTCGTTTGGCCTGGTGGCGGGTCTGAATCTCCAATTCGGCAATCTGCTGATCCAGGGTCGCTCTTTCCTTTTGACGCGATCCCCATCTCTCCTTGCGATCGCTCAATTGCTTCTGAATGTCTTTCAAATCGTCGGTCGACCCGATCGTCACCCCGAATGGCGCGATCTCCGTCTGCAGCCGTTCAAGGCCGCTGGCCAACTCCGTCTGCAGCGTCGCGGCCTCTTTTTCGAGCCGTGCCAGGATCGCCTCGGCGGAATCCTTCCGGTGCGCGGCGGCCTGGGCTTCGCGCTCGGCCGTGGCCAGCTTGTCCCTGACCTTTTCGATGTCGGCACGCAGGACGTCCAATTCCGTTTCCGCTGCCTCGGCGGCCTCGACGATCCGGGTGGCGCGCTTCAAGGCGGTGTCGCTGTCGCCTCCGAGTCGGGTCAGCCTTCCGGCCAGATCCGGATCGTCGACATCCAGGCTCAATTCCGCGCAAGCCGTAGCGATCGATCGGCTGGCGGTCTCGAGATTTTCCGTCAGTTCTTTTTGGCCGGCTGCGAGCTGATCGAGGTCTTTTCGGGTCTGGGCCTGTTTGACCTTCAGGTCGGATATGGCTTCGGTGACCGCTTTGAGTTCGACCCTGACCGCGTCGAGCCGCTGGCGGGTTTCATCCCCGGCCGGAACGTTGCCTCGGGCAAAGGGATGTTCCGTGGCGCCGCACAACGGACAGGGCTCGCCGTCGCTGAGTCGACTGCGAGCGGCTTCGAAGCTTTCGATGGTCTTCACCAGGGAAAGGTTGGCCTCCAGAACCACCCGTTCCCGCTCGATGAGCGCCTCTTTTTCGGTTTGATGCCGCAGTTGGTCGTTGAGGGCCGCTTCATCCGCAAGGCATGCGGTTTTACGGCGATTCTGCGCTTCCATGAGCTGTCGGGAGGTGCGGGCCGCTTCGGCGGCTTCCAAGGCGTTGGCCAGAAGGGCCTGGCGGGAGGCCAGACAGGCCAGGCGCCGGCGCCATTCAGGAAGCGTCCCGCCTTCCAGCAGTGCATGGATATGCTGCTGCTGTTTCACCAGGCCATCCTGGCGGTTCGTCAGCGATTGCCTGGCTTCGTCTAACGCCGTGACCCGTTTTTGCCAGAGACGGCCGGCGGCTCGGGCCTCATCGGCGGATTGGCCGATCTCCCGGAGTTTGTCTGCCAGTTGGTTGTCCAAGCGCGCGAGCGCCTCACAGTGCCCGCGCAGGCCGGCAAGATTTTCCACCAGCGTCTCGTCGGCCCGGGTCTCGTTCAACTGCCGCTCAAGTGCCGTGAGGACGGTTTGTTTCTCGTTCAGTCGGGTCGTGTCGGCCTCTTGCCTGGCGCGCAGCGCGGAGAGGGATTTTTCGTGGTCGGCCAGCGTGTCGGTGGACGCTTGGATCGGGGCCTCCTTTTCCCGGATCTTGAGGTCCAGCTCGCGCACTGCGCGGATGATCGGCAGCTGTTTTTGCCGGGCGACCTTTTGTGCATCCAGGTTGTCGAGGGCCGCTGTAAGGGCCGTTTGGGCGTCCGCGGCATTATTTTCCTGGGCGGCGAGCAGGGTCGTGTGCTTCTCGTGGTTTTGGCGGTCGGTCCGTTGCGCGTTTCGGAGAGCGACCAGCGAGGCATGATCGGCCGCCAATTCAAGGGCCTGCAGGGCCCGGGAGAGCCTATCCTGATCGGCCACGAATGCTTCCCGGCGGATCAGTAAATCCCGACGCTGCGCCTCGACCTGCGCCAATTCCGTTTCGAGGCGCGCGATGCCGTCCCGCCAGGCAAGGGCCTGCTGCTGTCCATCGATCTTGCGGCCGAGCGTCTCCTCGTGTCGGCGTTTTTCCACCAGGGCGGCGTTGAGCTGGCGCTCATCCGCTTCGGTCAGCGGTGCCATCCCCGCCAGTTCGGCCAGAAGGGCATCGCGTGCTTTGTGCACTTCGGCGCGGCGTTCGTGAACCCGCATGGAGATCCGGCTGTAGATGCGGGTTCCGGTGATCTGCTCGAGGATCGGTGCGCGCTCGTCCGGCGCCGCCTGTAGAAAGGCGGAAAAGCCGCCCTGGGCCAGCAGCATCGATCGGGTGAAACGGTCGAAATCCATGCCGGTGGCCGCCTCGATCTGTTCGGCGACCCCGCGCAGCTTGACTTCGAAGACGCGTCCCGAGTCGGCGTCGGCGATTTCGTGCCGGGGGGGCTGCAACTCTCCCTCCGGCCGTTTATGGGCCCGGTGCTGGCTCCAGTGGCAGCGGTAACGGCCGGCCTGGGTTTCGAACGTGGCCTCGGCAAAACACTCGCCGGTCTGACGCGACATGATTTCATTGCCGCTTTTGTTGATCCGATTCAGGCGGGGCGTACGGCCGTAGAGGGCCAGGCAGATGGCATCGAGGATAGTGGTCTTGCCGGCGCCTGTCGGTCCGGTGATGGCGAAGATGCCGTCGGAAGCGAAGGCCGGGTGGGTCATGTCGATCCGCCATTCGCCGACCAGGGAGTTGAGGTTCTTGAAGTGGACCTGCAGGATGCGCATCGATCGCCTCTCTATGTTTCGCCGGGATCCTCTTCGTCGAGCGACGCGACCGTTTCCAGGTAGGCGCCAAGCAGTTCCGCACGTTGGCTGGGGGGGACCTCGTGCGCATCCAGGCAGCGTTCGAATACATCGTGAACGTTCAGATCGTCGAGGGTTTCCTCCTCTTGAAGCTGACCCAGCACCTGCGCGCTGAGCCGGTTGTTCTTCACGCGCAAAATTTCCAACTTGGACCCGGCAACAGCGGCGTCCAGACGGGCGCGCAAATCTCCGATCACTTCCACGCCGTCGTAGACGACTTCGATCCAGGCCTGGGATTCGATTGAAGCGAGTCGGGAAAGTGAGCCTGAAATGGCTTCCCAGTCCCCTTCGATGCGTTCGAGCCTCTGGAAAACAGGCACCGGGATCAGCCGTACCGTGGTGCGGCACTCACCTTGGCCGGCATCCAAGGTCACCCGGCAGACGCTTTTGTTTTGCCGCGCCTCGCCGAATCCCATGGGCAGCGGTGATCCACTGTAGCGCATCGTCTCGGAACGGTTCACCCGCTGGGGCACATGGAGATGGCCGAGGGCCAGGTAGTCGAGCCAGGCGGGAAAAATGGACGCCCTCACATGCGCCAGGGAGCCGACATAAAGCTCCCGCACCCCGTCCCCTTCAACGGTTTGCCCGCCGGCGGTGAAGAGATGGCCCATGGCCACGATCGGGATGTCCCTGCCCAATGTCTTGCGTTTCTGTTCGGCCAGGGCGGTCACATCGGCATAATGCGCGCGGATGCCATCGATCAACTTGCGCTCTTTGTCTTCGATGCTTTCACCGGCCTCGGCCGTCCGGATATCGCGGTCCCGCAGGTAGGGGACGGCGCAGACGATCAGTTCCGCGGTTCCGTCTTTTCCGCAAAGCACCAGGACCTCGTCCGCCCGATTTTCGGTGGCCGAGCCGATCACATGAACATCGAGGGCCTTGAGCAGATCCCGGGGCGCGTTCAGAAAGGAGGGCGAATCGTGGTTGCCGCCGATGACCACCACGTGGCGGCACTTGGCGGCCGCCACGCGGCATAGAAACCGGTAGTAAACTGCTTGAGCGCGGTTGCTCGGGGTGGTCGTGTCGAAGACGTCACCCCCCACCAGCAACACATCGATCCCTTCCTGTTCGATGGTCTGCGCCAGCCAGTCGAGGAAGGCTTCGAACTCCGCGTAGCGTTTGCGGCCGTAAAGGGTCCGACCGATATGCCAGTCCGAAGTATGCAACAGGGTGAGGCGACCGGTCGGGCCCACCGACGGCTGTTGCATCTTCGTCCCTGTCGGGTCGGATGTTCCCGTGGGGATCAACGCCCGTGTGTCTTCCTAAAAGAGAAACGCACAGCGCACGGCGACCTCCACCTCCGGCGCCCCGTCGTCGAGGCCGATGCCCGTACCGCCGCCGATCAGGAGATCCGGTTGGATTTGATAGTCAAAACCGACCCGGAACTGGATATCGTTGTCATATTCATCGTACGCCTCGGTGGCAAAATTGATTTCGCCCTGCAGTTTGAGCTGGGGGGCGACTTCGAAAATCACCCCGCCACCGGCCAGGAACTGCAGCTCGCCGTCCAGCTCGCCATCGAATGGACCGATATCCACATCCATGTCGCTGTTCTGACGGGCGCCCGCATGGGCGATCAGCGCCAGTGCCCGGCTGGCTTGGAAGCGGCCGGCGGCGAACACCTCGACGTTGACTTCACCGGAGGCGCTTGGCAGCACGACATCTTCGGAGCCGGTGGGCAGGGTGACCAGCAGGCCGGCCGAGAGCATGTACTCGCTGGTTTTGATGAACTGATATTTGCCCCAAAGCTCGATGTCACCGAGGCCGTTTTCGCTGCTGAACTCGTCGGGATCGAACCGGATGACATTGAACCGGCCGCCGAGTTCGAGTAACCGGTTGGCCGGCAGCGAGGTGATGAGGGTAGGCCCCAGGGTCCATACATCGGCGTCACCGAAGGGGGTGTCCCATTGCTGAAATCGCAGCGTCCCATCCACCCAGTTTTGCTGGACGACCGCACCATCCCATTCGGGTCGCTGCAACAGACGGTCGTTTTGGGTCACGTCGGCCGCACCGATGGCGGCCATGCCTAAGACGATTGAGACTATTCCGAATAGAAACATTTTTTTCATGGATAACACCTCTCCTCTCTTGAAGCCTCATGGATATACGGTGATTATGACGCAAGCGACGATGCCCTCTTCGTCGATCATCCGATCCCCGATGATTTTCTGCGGGCAGGGGAAGGCAGGCAGTAGACAACTGGCTTTCCTGATATCACAGCACCCTAAAAATGACAAACGGATCGCACCAGGGGCAGTGATTCCAATTGAATGCCATTCATTAAACCCGGCGTGGATAGGGCAGGTGGCCGATGCCACACGCCAAGCGGTCAAGTGCCGGTAGCATGCACGGCGGGCGGCCCAGAAACTCGCTGCGCTCAAACAGTCTGGGCCTGTTGTCCGCCGTTTGCATTAAACCGGCACTAAACCGCATGGCTCACATGGCCCTTGCCACCTGCCCTATCCACGCCTGTCATTCTCATTGCCATGTGAGATTTGTTATCAAAGAACGCCTGGAAAGCATGCCCTTCAGGGTGAATCACATTCAGTTAGATCTGCTGCACCGGGAGCAGCGGTATGCAAAAGGCACGGGTGTCATGGGTCATGGGTGTCTTTGGAGGTAAGGATACTTGTCAAGGCTTGCGGATGTTGAGTTTTCGCATGCGGGCGCGCAAGGTGCTGCGGTCCAGGCCCAGGATTTCGGCGGCACTGTTTTTGCCGCTCACTTTCCACTCGACCTGTTCCAGTACCCGTTGGATGTAGTCCCGTTCGACACTTTCCAGGGTTTGTTCGCGATTCGTGGTATCCCGGCGCGGCGATTTCAGCTCATCCACCAGCCGCAACTTGGGGCCCGAGGAGTTGATCACTGCCCGTTCCAGAACATTTTCCAGCTCGCGGACATTGCCGGGCCAGCGGTACTGCCGCAGCGCATCCATAACACCCGCCGGGACGATTTTTATGGATTTGCCCAGTCTTTTCGCGATTCGGTCCACATAAAAACTGACCAGCAGCGGGATATCATCCAGACGATCGCGCAGGGGCGGCATGGTGATGGGGAAGACGTTCAGCCGGTACCACAGATCCTCCCGGAATGCTCCCTTTCGGACCTCCTCTTCCAGATTGCGGTTTGTGGCGGCGATGATGCGCACATCGACTTTGATCGTGTCGGAGCTGCCCAGTCGTTCAAATTCCCCGTTATCGATGACCTGGAGCAGCTTGGGCTGCAGTTCCATGGGGAGTTCGCCGATCTCGTCCAGAAACAAGGTGGCGCCGTCGGCGATTTCAAAGCGCCCTATGCGTCTGGCGTGCGCCCCGGTAAAGGCGCCTTTCTCATGGCCGAAAAGTTCGCTTTCGATCAGATTGGCGGGCAAAGCGGCGCAATTCATCTTAACCAGGGCGCGATCCTTGCGCAGGCTCAGACCGTGGATGGCGCGCGCCACCAACTCCTTGCCCGTCCCGGTTTCCCCGAGAATCAAGACGTTGGTATCAGTGCCGGCGATTTGCTCGATCTTGTAAAACACGTAATTGATGGCATCGCTTTGGCCGACGATGTTCTCATGATTGTATTCGAGCTTGATCTCTTCTTGAAGATAGGACCTCTCGGCTTCGAGCTGGTCCTTTAGCTTTTTGATTTCGACAAGCGTGTCTTCGGCGACTCGCCGGCTTTGCTCCGCCGCTTGTTTGGCCGCGTTGAGGTCGGCCGTTCGTTTGGAAACGATCTCCTCGAGGTGTCTTTTGTAATGTTCGCGCTCGGTGACATCCTCGATGGCCAATAAAATCAACTGAGTCTGGTTTGCCTTGCTGTGGATCCGCCTGGCATTCAGGCGCATGATCTTGCGGCCGATGTTCCTGAACACATGTTCCACCTCGAAATCATGAAAATTGGTATTCCGAGGAAGGACCTTTTCGAGCAATTCCCTAAGCTTGGGGATGTCCCATTGCCGATTGCCCAGATCGTAAATCAAGACGCCCTCGGTCTCATCCGGTTTGACATCGAAGGTCTGGTAGAAAGACACGTTGGCGGTGACCACTTTCAGATCCGGGCTCAGCACGAGCAAGGGTTCACGAATCGACCCCAGGATGCTGTTGAAGATATCCAGAAAAGCTTTTGGCATTCGACGGTTCCGCGTTTATCGCATGGGTGACATCACACTGAAAAATTAACACAAAATCGGGGCGGAATCAATTTTTGGGCTAAGACAGTTTCACCACCATCTTTCCCACATTTTTCCCCTCAAAGAGCCCGAGGAATGCCTCCACCGCCCTATCGATGCCTTCCACTACCGTTTCCTTATGCTTCAATTTGCCGGCGCGATAATAACCGCCCACTTCTTTTTCAAATTGGTTCTGACGATCGAGCCAGTCGCTGACGATCATCCCTTTCATCGTCAGCCGTTTGGTAATCACGTTAAACAGATTGGAAGGGCCGGGCCGCGATTTTTCAGCGTTGTAACCGGAGATGCTGCCGCAGGCGACGATTCGGCCATGCGTCCGCAACGCCGAGAGCGCTGCCTCGAGCGTGTCGCCGCCGACATTGTCGAAATAGACATCGATCCCGTCCGGCGCCGCGGCGTTGAGTTGTTCGAGTACAGGACCGGCTTTATAATTGAAGGCGCTATCGAATCCGCATTCATCTCTCAGAAAAGAGATTTTATCGTTTGAACCGGCCGATCCGATGACCCGGCATCCGCGCAGTTTCGCGAGTTGTCCGGCTACGCTGCCAACTGCGCCGGCTGCGCCGGAAATGAAAATGACATCGCCGGCTTTGACGTCCACCAGATTCAGCCCCACCCAGGCGGTCATTCCCGTCATGCCGAGGGCGCCCAGATAAGCCGAAAGCGGCTCCACATCGCCGTCGACCGCATGCAGCTCTTTCGGTGACGCGACGAAGAGTTCCCGCCATCCGAAATTGGAAATTACGATATCACCCGCCTTGAATTCTTCGGTGCGCGATTCGATGACCTCGCCGACAGCCCCGCCTTGAAGCACTTCGCCCACCTCGAACGGCGGAACATACGATTTGCCTGCGTTCATGCGACCGCGCATGTATGGGTCCACCGACATAAAACGGTTGCGAACCAGCACCTGCTGATGTTTTGACAGCGCCACTTCAGTTTTCGCCAATGAAAAATTGGCCGCGCTTGGAAGCCCTGTGGGACGGGATGCCAGGCGCACCTCGCGACTCATGAGATGGGTCATAACACGATCCTTTCTGAGGTTGTTGGATGCGATGATTGCCTTGGTTCCGGATCAGCGATCATTGCTTCTCAAAGAAGCGAACGGCATGGAGCAGTTCCGGAAAATGATAAATGATATAGTCCGGCTGCACGTCCTCTTTCTCCTGTTGCCCCTGATTCGATCGGAAGAAGACTGTTTTGATTCCCACTCTCTGGGCCCCATAAACGTCTCGGTCCATGTCGTTGCACACGTACAAAACCTCTGACGGCCCCATTTGCATGTGCTTCAGGGCATTTTCGAACAGCCGCGGGTCGGGTTTGCGATAACCCAGATCGCCTGAAATGATGACCGGGTCGAAAGTGTCGAACAGTCCGACGGCGTTTAACTCCGGGACCGCATAGGCGGACTGGCCGTCGGAGATGATGGCCAGATGATAATTCAAACGCAGTTGCCTGATGGTGTCCGCCACACCGTTGTAGAGCTGCAGCCGGAAGCGTGACGCGGCACGGTAGGTTTCGGCAAGGAAAAGCGGGAGCTGCTCCAGCTTTTCGGGCGGCAGGCGGCGCGTGAGCTCCGTGGCATGCCGTGCCATGATCTCGCGAAAGATGCCGACCGCATCGAACTCCGGGTAGCGTTCACCGCTCGCCGCACGCTGTTCCTTCATGATCTGAAAGTACGCATCCTTAAGTTCATGCGGGCCGAGTGCTATTCCCTGATAGGAAAGCAGATTGGCGAGAATGCGATAGATATCCTCGTGCCATTCGTCCGTGTGAATGTCCGTCAGGGTTCCATTGACATCGAAAATGAGCCCGCGAATCAACATCAAAATCTCCTCAAACATGCTTTTGCTTCATCGATCAGGCGGCGGCGGTATTCGGGTTCGATCCAACTATTGCGTGCAATGCGCAGCAGGGTGATGCCCATGTAAAAGGGCGTGCGGACGGTGATCGATCGAAAGGCGCCTTCGCGATCCGGGAAGTGACATGCGTACTCCCAGAGGAAGTGGCCGATGAAAGGTTCGGCAGCGTTTTTGTCCCCGGTCGCCTGCATGAAAAAATGTTTCAACTCGCCGGCCATGCGGCCGGTGTCGAAAACGCGGTCCGCGCGCATGCTCCGTTCCAGATCCAGCGCGATCACGCCCAGGCGGTCTCCAAATATGAAGTTATCCGGCGTCGCATCGCCATGCACCGTCACCTGTCGATCCTCCCACATCCTCGGCTGGTGATGCCACTGGTCGCGCAGCCAGTAGAGTTCATGCGCTTCGTCCCAACCCATCGCGTTGATTTCGAGGAGCCTTTTTACTAGTCGATCCATATAGGCACAATCCAGATTGAAATCGACTCCCGCACCCATTGCGGTCCGGTTGTGAAATTCCGACAAAAAATAGGCGAACGCCGTCAGCTTGTCATAAAGGCGGCCTGTCTCACCGTTTTTGATCGCGAACCGAATCGATTTGCTGAACAGTTCACCTTCGCAGTACTCGGTGACCAGAAGTGCGTTCAGCGAAAAGTTGCGGCCCAGTGGGCGAACAATGTGGTGAGGATAACCGACCAGGCCGATGTCACGCATTCTGCGAAGGCTGTCGAATTCGCGCGTCAGATGCGCGGCGGCCTTCTCCGCGTTTCGTTTCCGGGACGAAAGAAAAAACTTCCCGACGACCTTGGCGCCCGTGCATCTGTCTTCGTACAGGTACACATCGTTGGAACCGTTGAGCCGAAAAACCCGGTAGCTGGCGTTGCCTGACGCGTCGTTGATTTGGGGCCGGATATCATTATCAAGATATCCGTGAAGCGGATCGCTTTCCGGCAGTCGCCCGAGATACGTCCTGCTCATTGATGTATTGAATCCCTTTCTGTTTTTGTCAAGTGGACTTCGACCCAGTGTTCCTTGCGGTCGTCGATCAGAGTGATGCTGTGATCGTCCTGCACGCGGCCATCCACAACCACGCGTTTCCCCCCTTTGCCGACGGGAATTGTGAGGACCGTGATATGATAAACGGTTTCCCCGTAGCGGTAATGCATTTTAAACCCCTCCCAATCCGCTGGCAAGCACGGCGTAAACCGCAGCTTGTCCACTTCGAGTTCGAGGCCCAGCAAAGATTCCAGAATGAGACGATACATCCAGGCGGCCGAGCCCGTGTACCATGTCCAGCCGCCGAGGCCGGTGTGCGGTGGCACCGCATAGACGTCGGCCGCAATGACGTAAGGCTCCACTTTGTAGGTGGCGGTTTCCTCAGCCGATCGGGCGTGGTTCACCGGGTTGATCATGGTAAAGAGCTCCCAGGCGCGCCGGTTGTCCCCCAGGCGGGCAAAAGCCATTGCGGCCCAGATGGCCGCGTGCGTATATTGCCCGCCGTTTTCCCGCACGCCGGGCACATACCCTTTGATATAACCGGGATTCAGCCCCGAAGTGTCGAAAGGCGGATCCAACAGCTGGATCAGTCCATGCTCGCGGCGGACGAGGTGCTCATCCACCGCTTCCATCGCCAGACGCGAACGTTCATGATCGCCGGCACCCGAAAGTACAGACCAACTCTGTGCAATCGAATCGATGCGGCATTCGGGATTTTCCGCCGACCCAAGCGGCGTGCCATCGTCGAAGTAGGCGCGGCGGTACCACCGGCCATCCCAGCCATGCCGCTCGATGTTGCGGCGCAGCTGATTCGCCTCCTCGCGACAGCGTTCGGCAAAGTCCTTGTCGCCACGAGTGCCGGCCAATTTCCTGAAACGCATGAGCACTTCATATAGGAAAAATCCCAGCCACACGCTTTCGCCCCGGCCGTGTTCACCCACCAGGTTCATGCCGTCGTTCCAGTCACCGGAACCGATCAGCGGCAGCCCGTGTTCTCCAAATCTAAGGCCATTGAGGATGGCGCGGACACAGTGTTCATATAGACTGGCCGTCTCCTCGGATCGCCCGGGCAGATCGTAATAGGATTCTTCATCCGCTTTTAACGATCGACCTCGGAGGAAGTGGATGGGTTCATCCAAAACGCCGGTGTCCCCTGTGGCCAGCACATAGCGGCAGGTCGCGAGAGGCAGCCAGAGGTAATCGTCCGAACAGCGTGTCCGCACCCCGCGGCCTGCAGGTGGATGCCACCAGTGCTGAACATCTCCTTCCGAAAATTGACGGGCCGCGCACAGGAGCAGATGCTCGCGCACGATATGCGGCCGAGCGTGGATGAGCGCCATCACGTCCTGCAACTGATCACGGAAACCGAAAGCGCCTCCCGATTGGTACGAAGCGGTGCGGGCCCATAACCTGCACGTCAGCGTTTGGTACAACAGCCAGCCGTTGGCCAGCATGTTCAGGGATGGATCGGGCGTTTCGACATGGACCGCTCCCAGGGTGTGCGCCCAGTGCTGCCACACCGCCTCGAGGGCGACGCGCGCGGCTATGGAACCTCGAAAGCGGTGGACCAGGTTGCGGGCATCGTCGGCATTGCGCCCTGCGCCGAGCCGAAAGATGATTTCCCGCTCCTGCCCGTCGGTCAGATCGAAGCTCACTTGAATCGCGGCGCAGGGATCCAGGGCAGCCCCCACCTTCCCGGACAGGCGCGTGCGTTTCATCGCTGCCGGGCTTTGCAGCGTGCCGTTGCGGCCCAGAAATTCGGTCCGATCGCCGGTGATCGTTCGCATCTTGTCGTCCACGTCGAAGAACGCCACCCGGTCCCGAAACTCGGTGTTATAAGCGTTACGCGCGAACAGCGCACCGCTGCTCGGGTCGATTTCGGTGATCACATGCATGCCCGCGTGGGGGCGCAAATCGCCCAGCACCCATTCCGCGTATCCGGTAGCCGATATGCGGCGGGAGCGCCCCGACACGTTGCGCACCTTGAGCACCATGAATTTGATGGCTGCGTCCAGCGCGACAAAAACCCACAGCTCTGAATGGATGCCGCGTTCGGTGTGTTCGAAAACACTGTAGCCAAATCCGTGCCGGGTCACATACGGTGTTGCGCCGCGACAGGGCAGGGGCGTCGGCGACCAGAAGTGGCCGCGCTCTTCGTCACGGAGGTAAAGCGCCTCTCCGCGCGAATCACCGACAGGGTCGTTTGCCCAGGGCGTGAGGCGGAATTCGTGGGCATTCTCGCTCCAGGTGTAAGCCAGGCCGCTTTCCGAGATGACGGTGCCGAAATGCGGGTTGGCCAGCACATTGACCCAGGGCGCTGGTGTCACCTGTCCCCGCGCGGTGGTAATGACATACTCGCGCCCATCCGGGGTAAAGCCGCCCATCCCGTTGTAAAACCGCAGATCCTCGCGGGGGGATGCGGCTTCCGCCAGGGGTTCGGAGCGATGGGTGCGGGTCGGGACAAGCAACGGCACTTCGGCCGCCCCCACACGCCGCCGATTGAGTTGGTCGGCCAGCGATCCACGACTGTCGCTGATGATGGCGCGGGCGACCGCTTGGATCAAAATGCGGTCCTCCTCCGAGATCTGGTCGGCAGACCTTACAAAAATTCCCCCGGGTCGATCGATCACGTTTGTTTCGGTGCCCGCGGCGATGATCCCCATGATATGGTCGTGCAGGAGTTGCCGGTAACCGGCGTGATCTTCGTGCCAAATCACCAGGTCCACCGCCAATCCTTTGAGGCGCCAGTAGGCGTGGGCGCGCACCAGTTGATGTACCAGTTCGATGTTGGCCGCATCTTCGATCCGCACCAGCACAATCGGCAAATCGCCGGAAATGGCGTATCCCCACAGGCCGGACTGCCCCCGACGGTTTTTGATGAGGACGCTCGGATCGGCTCTCAGCGCGCCGTTGGCATAGATGATCGAACCGGCCAGGCGTCCGTAGAGCTGCGCATCGGCCTGTGACGCATTGATCTGCCGCAGCAGGACCTGACCATGCGTCCAGGCCAGATCGAAAACGCGATCGGCCAGACGTCGATCCTGGTATTTATCCACCAGGTGCAAGGCGGCCTCACGGGAATCAGCGATGCCGGTGACGATGTTGATCGTTGCCGACTCCTCGGGTCCCAGAACGATCCCGCATTGAATGGCGACAATCGGATCGAGCACGGAGCCCTCGCTGCCCGAGAGCGCCCCCGTGTAAAATCCACCGACCCCGAGCATCGCCTGGGGATCGGCGACGGTGTTGCCGCGGCCGATAAACCGCATGCGATCGGTTTCATAGGAGACTGCCTGGATCGGAGCGCCGTGCACGGCCATCAGGTGCAGCATCCAGGGCGACGGCTCGCCTTGCGAGCGGGGCCGGCGCGTGCACAGAATCGCCTGCTGCCCGCCGAGGATCTCGGTCTGCACGAACAGATTGCTGAACGCCGGATGCAGTGCGTCCGCGGCAGCCGGTGCCAGAACCACTTCGGCATAACTGGCGACGTCTAACGCCCGGCGCGTCCGCGCGCGATTGGTGATCCGGACGCGGCGCAGTTCGATGTCATCCTCGAGCGAAACGGCGATCTCGGTATGGGTGTCATAGTCGTGGTCGTGCGAGCGAAACTCGGCGCGTCCTTCCGAGAAGATCACCTCGGAGTGCTCCGATAGTTTGAGCGTCGGCTGACATGCGATGGACCAGTACGCCCTGCTGGCCACGTCGCGGATGTAACAGAAGGTGCCCCAGTTGTCGCAGGTGCGGTCCTCGCGCCAACGGGTGACGGCCAGGTCTTTCCAGCGGCTGTAACCGCCGCCGGCATTGGTAATCATCACGTGGTAGCGTCCGTTGGACAGCAAATGTGCTTCCGGGTTCGATGTGTCGGGGCTTGTGAAAACGCGAATCGGCGCCTCTGGCGCGCTGAAAACCATTTGGTGCTCGGGTGTTTCGGTGGTCTGCGCATAGGACGATGTTGCCTTGGGGATACGCTCCTGGAGCAAGAGCCGGGTCGCTTGAAACATGGGAACCGATTCGAATCGCTTCTGCATCGGTCGGTCCAAAAGCAGATTGGCCAAAGCGAGCAGGCTCATGCCTTGGTGATGGGCCATGAAGGATCGCACCACGGCGTGCGATTGGCCACTCGGCAGACGCGACGGCGTGTAATCGATCGCTTCGAAGAGGCCATAACGGGTTTCGAAGCCCTCGTCCGAGAGTCGCGCAAGATTCAGGCACGCCTGCTCGGGGGCGACCATCAGCGCCAGCGCCGAGGCATAGGGCGCAATCACCAGGTCCTCGGCGAGACCACGCTTGATCCCCAGGCCGGGTACGCCAAAGGCGCGGTATTGGTAATTGAAATTTACATCGATGGCGTTGTATCCACATTCCGAAATACCCCAGGGCACACCGCGTTTTTTGCCATAGGCGATCTGCCGGGCCACCGCCGCCTTGTAGGTCTGGTCGAGCAAGGTGTCTTCGTAGGTCGGCATCACCAGCAGCGGCATCAGATACTCGAACATGGAACCGCTCCACGACAGCAGGATCGGTTCGCCACCGGCGATGGTGAGCAAGCGGCTCAGGGCGAACCAGCTCTCCTGCGGCAGTTCTCCCTGGGCAATAGCCACGAAACTTGCAAAACGCGCTTCCGAAGCCAGAAGATCGTAGTAACCTGTTTCGCGTCGGTGTTCGCCGACATTGTAGCCGATCGCCAGCAGATCCCGCTTCTCTTCAAACAGAAAGCCATAGTCCATCCGCGCGAGCGCTTCGCATTGCAGGGCAAGCCCCTTTATCGACGCAAGCCGCGCTTGGGCATGCCGGCAGCCAGCGGTGACAAGTCGTTGAAGTTCGGCCAGCCGAGTGCTCTGCCCGGAGGGTGCGGCGTTCGGTTGCCGGGCGATGGGCAGCAGGAGATTTTCGTCGAGTGACGCCAGTTCACGCAGGGTGGGGACCTGTTCTAGATCGGGAACGTCTCCGAGACCTGCTCCGATGCCGTTCCGAGACGACAGGCGCGCTGCCCATGGTGCGAGATAGGTGAGTTCATCGAGGACGTCACGACATTGCCCGGCAAAGGCCCGGGACCACCACCCCAGTTGGCTATCGGGGTCCGCATCGAAAGCTTCGCTGCCTTCGACCAACTCCGCCGCTGACGTTGCCAGACTTTCCATGCACAGCTGCCATGCCGCAAGAGTGGCAGGTGGGGCGTGGACTGCGGATTCGATGGCCTCCTGAAGGCGAGCGAGCCGGGCGTGAGCGAATGCTTCCTCGTTTGCGGCCTCGACGGCCACGATAATCCTGAGGGTGTCGCCTAAACCCTCGAACAGGCGCGTCTCCAGGATTTTTTCATCGGAGAGTGCGATGAGACCGGGCTGCAGTGTCAGCAGGTGGCCGGCCAGGTTTCCGCTGTCTACCGACGAAATGAAGAGGGGCGAAAGTGGTTTCAAAGATTGCGTGTCGTACCAGTTGTAGAAGTGGCCGCAGTGCCGTTCCAGGCCTCCCATCGTGTGCAGCGCATTCGCCGTTCGTTCGAGGAGTTTTCCGGCCGAAAGGTAGCCGAAGTCGTACGCGGCCAGATTGGATAGCAGGGCAAGGCCCATATTGGTCGGCGAGGTGCGGTGGGCGACCACGGCAACCGGATGCTCCTGGTAGTTATCCGGCGGCAGCCAATTATCCTGCGGGCCAACAAAAGTCTCGAAGAACGCCCAAGTTTTGCGGGCAAGCCGACGCAGAAAAAAGTTTTGATCGGTTCGCAGCCACTCCCGGCGGCGGACGAGCGGCTGACTGACCCACCAGGCAATGGCCGGAGAGGCCAGCCAGAGACTCAAAAGGAACGCCGCCGCAGCGAGGGCCGCCGGCCTCGAAACGAGCAGATAAGCCCCCGTGGCAACGGCCAGGACCGGGGCAAACCACATGGTTCGCCATGAGACGGCGAAACCCGTGCCTTCGTGAGGCTCCGTATCGCCCGACACATCCCATTGAAGAAGCCGCTTGCGCGTGATCAGCATCCGCCAGGCCGTGCGCGCCACCGCATCTAGGCTGAAGAAAGCTTCATAGGGCAGGCATACGATCGTGAATGCCGCCTGCATCCATTGCCGGCGCGCCGCGCGCACCTCGGCCGCGAGGTGCTGCACCAGGGTCACATCGCCCTGCTTCTGAACCACACTCAGGGAAGAGGCGATCAAGGCGGGCAGCAGGATGAGGCCGATGGCCGCCAGGGTCCAGAATCCCGACGATGGCAAGACGGCCCAGCCCAACAACAGCAGCAGGGTCAGCGCCGCGGCCATCAGGCTGCGCCGCAGGTTGTCGAAGATTTTCCAGCGTGAGAGCATGGAGAGCGGATTTTTCTGCCGGCGCGCATCGGGCATGGGGATATCCGGCCACAGCCAGCGTGCAATCTGCCAGTCGCCGCGGATCCAGCGGTGCCTGCGGCTCACATCCGCACTGTAGTGCGAAGGGTATTCCTCGTACAACTGCACATCGCTCAACAGCCCGGACCGGGCGTAGCACCCTTCCAGAAGATCGTGGCTGAGGATCCGGTTCTCGGGCAGACGCCCCGCCAGCGCCTGTTCGAATGCGTCCACTTGATAGATGCCCTTGCCGATGAACGAACCTTCCCCGAACAGGTCCTGGTATACATCCGAAACGGTGCGCGTATAAGGATCGATGCCGGGCTCGCTGGCGCACATGTGCGCATAGCGCGACCGGTTCATGCCGGACAGGCTCACCGCCACCCGTGGCTGGAGTATGCCATACCCCTCAACGACGCGTTGTCGGCCTTCATCGTAGCGCGCGCAATTGAGCGGGTGCGCCATGGCGCCCACAAACTGCCAGGCCGAATCGCGTGCCAGTTGCGTGTCGGTGTCCAGTGTGATCACATACTTGATATTCGGCAAGACCCTGGTATCGCCGACGACGAGTGCAAAGCGGTCCTCTTTTGCACCATGGGGCCCGCCGCGCAGAAGCCAGTTCAAGTCCGTAAGCTTGCCGCGCTTGCGTTCGTATCCCATCCAGATTCGGTCGCGCGGGTTCCATCGGCGCGGCCGATGAAACAGGAAGAAGGAAGCACCGGCCGGATTTGGGTATTTGTCGTTGAGCGCTTCGATGCGTTGCCGGGCCAGGCACAACAGTGCCTCATCCTCCGGCAGATATTCTGCTTCGGCGTCGCGAAAATCGGTCAGCAGGCCGAAATGCAGGTGGTCATCGCGATTGGCCAGAAAGCGCACTTCCAAGGCTTCGCACAGTTCCTCGATGTTTTGAGTGCTCGTGAGCATGGTCGGGATCACGACCAGCGTGCATAATTCCGAAGGGATCCCTTGGGAGAAGTCCATGCGGGGCAGCGGGCGCGGCGTCGCCAGCAACATGGCCAGCCAGTTCACCAGGGCGACCGCCAGATGACTGGCGCACAGCAGTACGAGCGGTGCGAAAAGCCCGAGCGTCCAACCCTGCCATCCGTCGGCATAGGCCTTGCCCAACAACCATCCGGCCAGCACCGCGGTCAGCAGCAGTATGGTGCCGCAATACAGTGGCAAGGAGAGCCGGCGGCCGGCTTTGCGGATCGCCTCGGCCGGTGACAGGCGTACTTGCGCCGCTCGTTCCAACTCCGCCCGTCCCGCGTCGATCAGGTAGAACCCGACATGTGCCGCGCGGTCGTCGCCGCCTTTGCGGGCAGCGCACGCACGCGCCAACTGGATCGCCTGGCGCGCCACCTCGCTTTCGGAGTGTGGACTGCGCCTGGCGATCTTCTCCACGACGTGGCGGTAGCGATCACGCGTGGTAAAATCCATTTTTCCATAGACATCGCCGGGATCTTCGCACAAGATCTGCTCGGCTACGCTCATTGTCTCGACGAATTCACGCCAGTCCATTGCGGTCAGGAAACGAAGACTGCCGATGCTGTTGCTCATCGAAACCTGGTCCGCTGCTTGCTGTTGGGCTTCCAAGCCTACCAGCTGCTCGATCGTCTGACTGGACTCGGCCAGCCGCTGTTCGATCCAGTTGAGCGGCAGTGCAAGTGCGGGACCCTGGTCCTGCAAAGAGCGCGTCAGCTCCGCAACGAACGCGCTCACCATAGGGGGGTGCGCGCGTGCCATGTCGGCGACCGCCAGAATCAGGCTCTTGGGGTCCTTCCCGGCGATTTCCGTCATCCTATCAGCCCAAAAATTGGCGCGATTTCGTTCGATCCGGTCGACGCTGATCAGAGCAGCCACCCGTCGCAGGTTTTCGATCAGGGCCAGACGCAGCATGATGGGAATGGCCCACAATTCGCCAAGACTCAGGATCGTCACCGACTGATAGGCGGCGACAAAGCTGCTCAGATTCTCCGGATCCACACGCCCATCGCCGTGGGCGATAATCTCCAGGGCAATGTCGTATACGCGCGGAAATCCAGGCAACGGGCCGTTCGACAGGCGTGGCAGTTCACGGCTGTAGCCCTTGGGCAGATGGCGCTTGGCCGTCCGAATCTGTTCCTCGATCAGATAGAAGTTGTCGAGCAGCCACTCCCCGGCTGGTGCAATCCTGAGTTTGGCCATAACCGCCTCGGTCAACAAGTCGCGGGCACCGACCAGAACGACTTCATTTTCGGCAAGGCGCGACAAGAGGCGATCCCGCGGGCGCCCGGGCATCAACTGGTGTGTGTCCGCGAGCATTTTACCATGCCGCCGCATCTGATCGGCACTGAACAGTTCCGATCGGAGCGGCCGTTCATCCTCGCTGCCCGTTCGTGCCGGGTCGCTTCCGTCCATAGGCGTTTTCAAAAAGCCCAAGGACTGGAATATCCTCCTGCCGTTAAAACTCATGCTTTGTGCCTTCATCAGGTAACAGGCTGTGCACCGGGAACGGCCTCTATCGGGAAGGGCCAAAGGAGATTATCGCCCAACCGGCGAAGCCGGTAACAGGCGCAGCCGCATTTTTAGGACGCACACCCCAGCCCTTCATCGATGCAATTTCAAGCCAATGGCATGAACTTGATGTGTCAAATCACGCCTTCCTCCTTTCTCGCCTTGGAAGGGTTACCGTTCCCGGGAGAGAAGAGTTCGGCCGCTATTTTTTCACGTTCAGATTATTCTTCACGGAACTGACCCCTTCGACGCTTCCGGCGATTTCACCCGCTTTATTGACGGCATCCTGGCTGTCAACAAAACCACTCAATTGTACGATGCCTTTGTATGTTTCCACGCTGATCTCAAATGACTTGAGGAAATCATCGGCGGCAAGCAGGGACTTCACCTTCGTCGTAATGACCGTATCGTCAACGTACTCACCGGTACCGGACTGTTTGGATGTCGACGCACACGCCACCAAGCCGGCCATCAGCATCACGATGACCAAATGTCGGATAAACCTGTTTGTTGTTTTCATGATATCCACTCCCTTTTGTTTTGGATTCATATCCTCTCCTTTTTATGCCACTAAGGCGCTAACGGAAAAGCTTTGAATCACTGCATCGATCTCCTCCAGGGTAAACGGTTTTGTAATCACACGGTCGACCACATGACTGTTTTGGGCAATCATGTCTTCTTTGCCGGAACCTGTCATAATGACCACCGGTAATCCTGGAGTGTGCTTTTTAATGCTGCAAGCGAAAGCGACTCCGTACATCCTGGGCATTTCATAGTCCGATAAGACGATGTCGAATTTGTTTCTCAAAAATGCACCAAATCCGCTCTCGCCGCTGTCGGCCGATGAAACGTCATATCCGAGCCGGGCCAGCATCTCTGCAACAATGCTTCTAACGACGTCATTATCGTCAACGACCAATATCTTTCCGGATCCCATCTTGGAAATCTCACCTCGGTTTGACGATCGACCTTCATATATCGGTTAGGGTCACGTCCGTCTTCGACCTTGAAATACCTGGATCAGCACCACGATGATGGCGATCACCAGAAGGGCATGAATGACGCCACCCAGCGTGTATCCGCTAATTAGTCCCAACCCCCATAGAACCAATAGAACCACAAATATAGTCCAAAGCATATTGGCCTCCTTTGAGACGCCTCAAATTTTTATGTTGGCGTCTGTGATTACTTATCGAAAACTCTCTTGATATCGCCAGCTTTCTCTTGAACCTTGCCGGCTATGTTTTCATCTTTTCCTTCGGTTTCCAGCGCGGGGCTGTCGACTATCTTGCCGGCGACCTCTTTGATCTTACCCTTGACTTGCTGAAGCTTGCCTTCCACTTCGTCTCTTGTGCTTGATTTCATGGTATGCCTCCTTTGGATGATGTCTTGACGCATGTTTAGGCATTAAGGCCGAACCAATACTTTTCCAAACTTGCCGCCGATCCTTACACCCATGTATAAAGATTCAATCTTTATGCCAGAGATCTATTGCTCACCGGACCGACCTCCATCATACTGATATTAAGAACAAAAGTGTTAAAGGAGCTTCCCTGATCGATGTCGGGCGCAATATGGAATAAGTCACATGCAACCGGCGGTCACATATGACCACTTTTCGTTCCTCCGTGGTACGTTGGGCGGCAGATGATGGAAGCGAGAAAGCCGATGCCTTCCGGCAGGGGGACAGGGTGGCATCGGCGTGACAAAACGAGTGCAGCAGCTTCGCGAGCGAGGGGTAGACTGGGTCGTTTTTACTCGACGATTCCCAGGGACATCGCTCGCTCGGGTATTAGACGGAATGAGCTGTCATGGTTCAAAGAAGACAGGTTCCTGTCCATAAACGAATGTTCCCGTAGTCAGCCGGCGTTCTAAAGGGCAAAATTCCAGTTGATCAGCTTATCGATCACGGCGTTGACATAGTCGGCCCGTCGATTCTGACATCAGGGTTTGCTGAATTCCGCCACAGCATTATTGTAAGCGTCGGCCAAATCTTCCATCGCAGCATCGATACCTGATTTGAATTGGTCCCATGCGCTTCCACTGGAAGCAACCAGCTCCTTCATCTTTTCGGACACCGCGTCGCGTTTCTGGCGCAATGCGTCCAACTGCTGCTCGGCCTTCATTTTAGCGTCGCCGCCCAGCTTTTCGGCGCTTTCCTGCAGTTGATCAATTTTTTTATCATACTCAGCGAGCTTGGTCTCTGTCGCCTGACGAAAGGCCTGGACCTGCTCCTCGCTGTATGCCTTGGTGGCTTCATAAGCCTCCTTGGTCTCCTGCTTGACATCTTCCTTGGACACGCCTTCTGCCTTGCTCTGAGGCTTTTCCTTCTCACCGCATCCGGCTACGACCACCAGGGCCGCCATCAACAGAATGATCAAAAATAATTTAATCGCATATGCTTTCATTTCTCTGCATTCCTTTCTTAAGACAAATGGTTTCGTTACCCGTTTGTCTGCCAAGCGACCACATTTCAATATCCGCTGAGGGACATCGCCGCGCTTGCATTATGAATCGCCGTTTGAATATCTTTGATAGCATATTTCAGCTTGTCTCCTTCGTTCCTGATCGTTCGGGCGACAGGTGCAATGGCCTCGACACCTTTTGGTGTCAAATCGCTCGAGAGGTAAATCTGAATTTCTTTAATCTCGGTCACATAGGCATTGAGCGATTCCTTCACCCCGGCACTCTTTTTGGCAATTTCGTGATAAATATCGCTAATTTCGATTTGTCGATCCTCGCTGAGTTTCTGTATGCGCGGGTTCTTATATTCGTCGCCTTCCTTTTGCCATTCTTCAAAATAGTCCTTGCCCCGCGCATTCATTTCATCAGCGTGTCTATCGAAGTCTTTCGCCATTGCTTCAATTTCCAAAACGTTGGCCGAATACACCTTGAAAGAATTCCGCAAATCTCGATTATCAGGATCGACAACCTCACCAAGGGACACCCCTGTGGTGCCTAACTGCTGGGCGAGCAATTGAAGCGTGCTGTCCATGGTTGCCATAGTTGTCGTTGCTTTTTCTGAGCGTTGAATGCCTGTTGAAGCGCAGCCTGCAGTGCCGATGACGGCGATGCAAACCGCGCCCAAGAATAATACCACCAAATGATTGAACGGTTTCATTTTTCTCCCTTGATTTGATCTATTCCAAAAATTATCTTTTTGTTTAGGTGCGAGCCCATCCTCCAAAGGTTTTTTACCCATGGTGTCACAGGAATTCTGCTCCGGAAGCATCAATTAATGGCTGTGTGTTCAGCAACATTTTGTTTATCGTGGGCGATGCCTTTCCTTCTACTGAAGATACCGCGCAACAACCAGCCTAATAAAATGCCTGCCGATAAGATCAAAATCATCAACAACGCCCCGGACATGGACAGTGTCCAGAACAGGAATCTCAGATCCATGACCGTGGTATTCTGGACAATAAATACGATCGCCAGTCCGGCCAAGATTGCTCCGATGATGAGTTTAGGCTTCATGGCTATCCTCCTATGCCCCGCTTCGCGGGAGTTTAAGGTTAAAGTATAAAGTTTGAAGTGAAGGAATCATGTCAATTCAAAGGTCCATCCATAGTCGATGCTCAGGCGGCGATGGCCGGTGCGGCGGCCGATAACATCTCCCTGAGTTCATCGCCCTGCACACTTTCCTGTTGGGAAAGAAGATGGGCCAGATCATCAAGGATCCCTCGCCGCTCGGAAAGGATTTCGCGTACGCGCTGATGGGCCTCCTCGATAAAGCGTGTGACCTCTGCATCGATCTGGGCTGCTTTGGCCTCACTGTAATTCTTGCCCGAAGAAAAATTGTCCGGGAAATACATCGGCCGGAGCTGGCGCTCGTAGCTCACCAGGCCGATGGAATCGCTCATTCCATATTCCGTGACCATGGATCGGGCAATGTCTGAGGCCCGCTGCAGGTCGTTCTGCGCACCGGTGGAAATTTCATTAAACACCAGTTCCTCAGCCACCCGGCCGCCTAAAAGAACGGCCATTCGATCGATCAGCTCCGAACGTGTCAATAAATAGCGGTCCTCGGTGGGCTGCTGCTGGGTGTATCCAAGCGCAGCAATGCCCCGGGGAATGATCGATATTTTATGCACCGGATCGGCATGCTCGACCGACTCGGCCACAATGGCATGACCGGATTCATGAAAGGCGACAATCTCTTTCTCCATAGCATTCATTACCCGGCTCTTTTTCTGCAGACCGCCAACGACCCTGTCGATAGCTTCGTCGAAATCCGCCAGGGCTACGGTTTCCTTATCGTCGCGGGCCGCCAGCAGTGCGGCTTCATTGATGATGTTGGCCAGGTCCGCGCCAACGAATCCCGGGGTGCGGCCGGCGATCTTGCGCAGATCGACATCCGGTCCCAACGCTACGTTTCTGGAATGAATTTTTAAGATGGCCTCCCGTCCGTTGATATCCGGGCGGTCCACCAGGACCTGTCGATCCAGGCGTCCCGGCCGCAACAAGGCGGGATCCAAAATTTCGGGCCGGTTGGTGGCGGCCATGATGATAACCCCTTTGTTCGTTTCGAAGCCATCCATCTCCACCAGGAGTTGGTTCAAGGTTTGTTCGCGCTCATCATGTCCGCCCATCACATTCATTCCACGGGCTTTGCCCAGTGCATCCAGCTCATCGATGAAGATGATACAGGGCGCTTGAGCCGCGGCTTGGGAAAAAAGATCGCGAACTCGGGCCGCGCCGACGCCCACGAACATCTCCACGAATTCGGACCCGCTGATGGAAAAAAAAGGCACCTTGGCTTCGCCTGCCACGGCCCGGGCCAGGAGCGTCTTGCCGGTTCCCGGCGGGCCGACCAGCAGCACGCCCTTGGGTATTCTGCCTCCCAATTTTTGGAATTTCTCCGGCGTTTTCAGAAACTCGACCACCTCCTCGAGTTCTTCCCTGGCCTCATCGATTCCGGCCACATCGGCAAAAGAGACTTTGGTGTCGCTTTCCGCAAAGATTTTGGCTTTGCTCTTGCTGAAAGACATGACCCCCATTGCACCCCCCATCCTTTTCATGGCAAACCGCCAGATCAGGAAAAAAATGGCAAGGGGCAGTATCCACGAGAGAAGGCTTCCCAGAAATTTATTGTCATAGCGCCCGGAATAATCGACCTGGCGCTCATCCAGCTCCTTGACCAGGTCGGGGTCATTGACGCGAACGGTGGTAAACGCCTGCGTCGGCTCAGTGGTCAGCGTTCCTTTGATATGATCAGGTCCGATGGTCAATTTATCGACGGCCCCTTGGGCGACGTGCTGCTTGAACTGGCTGTAGGCAATCGTTTCCACTTTTTCCGAAAAAAAGTATTGCTGCATGTAAGAGAAGAGAAACATGGCGATCACGAAATACCAGATGCTGAAACGTGTCTTGCCCGGCAGCGACCCCGTGTTCTTCTGCTGGTGGCTGAAACCGAGGAAGGCACGCAGCTTGTCCCCAAAATTGCCCGTTGGATCTTTATGCTCATTGGACGTCATTGATCTTTTCCTGTGTTTTTGGATCGATTGCGTGTTGGGCCGACATCAAGACAGGTATTTTTTCAATTCCTGCGTGGCCTTGACAATTTCAAGGAAAGCCGCATGCATGCCATCGGCGGCGGACCCAATTGTCCATTCCGCTTTCTTGCCGATCTTGGCCTCGACCTCGGCTTTGCTTTCCCGCAACTTCCGCGCGTGGATTTCCAATTCAAGCCGATGTTCTTCTTTCATCGCTGCGAGGACGTCGGAATTGATCCGTTGGATGAGTTCATCGGCCTCCGCCAGTATCTGCTCGATGTCTTTGGGTTCAAATTTTGTCGACATGGCGTTTCCTTTCCGACGGGTCCTTTCCCGTTCATTGTGACATTCGCGGCGATAGGCGCCGACCTGTGCGAGATCCAAGGTCATGTTGGTCCGGCAAGCCTTTCAACGCGCGCGATCTCCCGCCGGTTGCGAAGGCCCACGCGATTACCGCGCTTGAGGGACCTTCGGCTGGCCTGGATTCGCCTCTTTGATGTATTGATAAAAGTCGCTGTCCGTGGTGAGAATCAGCACGGCGTTCGTATTGGTTTTCTCCTTGTAGCTTTCAAGGGTGCGCAAAAAGGCGTAGAATTCCGGATTTTTATTGTAAGCTTTTCCGTATATGAGCGTGGCATCCGCGTCGGCCTGGCCCTGGACCTCCTGCACACGGCGATAGGCCGTGGAGCGGATCTGGCGCAGCTCTTTTTCCATGGTCCCCAAGATCTCGGCGCTGCGTCCCTCGCCTTCGGAGCGGAACTGCGCGGCGATGCGTTTGCGTTCGGAGATCATGCGCTCATAGACCTTTTCTCGGACGCTTTCCACGTAGTCGAGACGCTTGATGCGCACATCCACCAGCTCGATGCCATACTGCGGGATGATCTTGCGCGCCTCAGCCAGGATTGTTCGGGTGATCTCCTCCCGGCCGCGGGCGATCTCTCTTTTAAGTTCCTCTTCGCGCTCCTTCGGGACCTCCTTCAACGCCTCGTCCTCGGGAACTTCCCATGATGCGCTGCGCACGAGTTCCACTAGTTCGCTGCTCGACACCTGATCGCGCACCACGGAATCGAGAATGTCGTTCAGGCGCGACTGGGCACCCTCTTCGCTGGCCACGTTCTCCAGGAATTTTTTAGCGTCGGCGATCCGCCAGCGGGCCGTGGTGTCCACCCAGATGAACTCGCGCCCCTTGGTGGGCACCTGATTCGGGTCACCGTCCCAGACGAGCAGACGCTTTTCGAAGCTCCGGACCTCCTGCACGAAGGGCAGTTTTACGTGCAGCCCCGCCTCGGTGACTGGTTCGCCCACCGGCCGGCCGAACTGCACGACAATCGCTTGCTGGCCCTCTTCCAGAGTATAGAAACCGCTATAGAGCACGATAAGAATCGCCACCGAAACGGCGATGATCACTGCTTTGAAGGTAAACTTCATGGCTGCCTCCCTTGCACTGGTAGTTGCGGGCCGGACTCCAGCGGGAGCCAGGGCACCATGGCCTTCTGGTCATTATCGACGATGTATAGCGCCTTCATGTCGGCCAGCAAGCCGGTCATGGCCTCCAGATAGAGCCTCCGGCGCGTGACCTGCGGCGCCTGCTGATACTGTGAAAGGATGGCCTCGAAACGGGTGGCCTCTCCTTCGGCCCGGTTCACGCGCTCGAGGGCGTAGCCTTCGGCCTCGCTGATACTTTGCGCCGCCACGCCCCGGGCCTTGGGAATTTCCCGGTTGGCCTGCTCCTGGGCCTTGTTGATCGTGCGCTCCTTGTCCTGGCGCGATTCGTTGACTTCATTGAAGGCCGGTTTTACGGTGTCCGGCGGCGTTACATCCTGAAGTTCCACGGTCACCAGACGCACACCGGACTCGTAGGCCGTGAGGATCTTCTGGATCTCAATTTTCGCTTCACTGGCCACCGCCACCCGCCCGGTGGTCAGCACGTCGCTGCCCAGGCGGTTGCCGACCGCCCGGCGCATGACCGCCTCGGTGGTATCGCGGATCGTTTTCGGTGCGTCGCGGACCTGGAACAGGTAGCGGATCGGGTCCTCGATGCGGTACTGGATGATCCACTGCACATCGATGACATTCAGGTCTCCGGTGAGCATCAGCGACTCGTCTGTATACGAACCGCGCGCATCATAACGGGTCTTCTCGCCGGGAACGGCGGCCACCGTGCGAAAGCCGAACTCCTCTTTGAGAACGCGGGCCGTGGGCAGCAGGCGCACCTTCTCGACGCCGAACGGCAATTTGAAATGCAGTCCCGGGCCGGCCTCGCGCATGACTTTTCCGAAGCGTTGCACGATTCCCGTCTCTTCGGGCTGAACGGTGAACCAGGCGGTCCAGAAGACGGCCACCAATATGACAATCGCCAGGATAAGGAGCGGACCGCCTTTGAATCTTTTAAACTGCTGGCGGGCGTTCTCCAGCATTTCTTCCAACGTGAGTGCCGATCCCCCTGGGGGTTGATTCCATTCGGTCATCGCTTATCTCCTTAAAAATTTTTTACTATTGTGCTCCGAGGATATGAAGCTCGCAAATTCTCCGGTAATGGTAGCCATAGATGGCTAAGGTCACCGCCAAGGGAAGCATTCGTGGCCTTCTCAACAGCGTCCAAATCATGAGCCGCCAGTATTGGTATCTTTCCTTGCCCAGGACCCCGAGCCGCAGACAGGCCCGCCAAAATGCGAGGAGTCGCTGCCAATCGGCCGGAACGGTCGCTGATGGCGACTTGAGCTCTCTTAAAATTCCTTTGACCCGCTGGTAATAGCCGCGGGGAGAATAGATGTGTTTCATAATGGCGAGATATCCCTCGGTGAGGCGCTCCAGGCCCATGGCCGGGATGATATTGGTCCGGCCATCCACGTTGTCGCCGGAAAACTCCGCGCTGATGCGGCGTTCGCCCGCCAGGCGATCAAACAGCCGGGTGCCCGGGGGCGCCTGCAACAGGCCCACCATGGCCGTTACGATACTGCTGTTCTGAATGAAATCGATCTGGCGTTGAAAGATAGACGGCGTGTCACTGTCGAAGCCGACGATGAATCCCCCCATGACCTGCAACCCGGAGCGGTGTATCTTTTTCACATCCTGGATCAAATCCCTGTTCTTGTTTTGGATCTTGCAACATTCGGTGAGGCTGTTCTCGTCCGGCGTCTCGATGCCGATAAATACCGAATCGAATCCGGCTTTGGCCATCAGGTCCAAAAGTTCCGGATCATCGGCCAGATTGATCGATGCCTCCGTAAAAAATACGAATCCTTTTTTATCCTGGCGCCACTCGATCAGGGCCGGAAGCAAATGGGTCTTGAGGGAACGCTTGTTGCCGATAAAATTGTCGTCCACAAAAAATACATTGCCGCGCCAACCGGCCGCATACATGGCGTCCAGCTCGGCGATGATCTGTTGCGGCGCTTTGATGCGCGGCATGCGGCCGAACAGCGCCGTAATATTGCAGAAATCGCAGTCGAAAGGACATCCTCGGGAGTACTGGATGTTCATGGACGCATAGCGACGCATGGAAATCAAATCCCACAGAGGCACAGGGGTCTCGCGTATGTCGGGGTAGCCGTCGGCCTGGTAAATTCGTTTCGGGCAGCCGTCGTTGAGATCTGCGATCAATGCGGGCATGCTGAGTTCGGCCTCGCCCAGAACCAAGTGATCCACCTGCGCGAAGGCTTCCGGTTCCGCTGTGAAAAGCGGCCCGCCGGCTACGACTTTCAATCCCTTGCTTTTGCAGCGCGCGATGATGCGATCCGCCCCTTTGCGTTGCAATGCCATGGCACCGATGAGGGCCAGATCCGCCCAATCCAGATCTTCTTCGGTGAGCGCCTCGGTGTTCTCATCCACCAGGCGCTTGGGCCACTCCTTGGGCAGCAGGGCGGCCACGGTGATCAGACCAAGTGGTGGAAAGGCCGATTTCTTTTTGATAAATCGCAGGGCGTAGGTGAAGGACCAGAATGTCTCCGGAAATTTCGGGTAGATGAGTAAAATTTTCATGATTTAACTCCCTTTTAAAGCAACGTCTCGATGTTTGCCGCGCGCGGCGAGCACGGCATTCATCCCCTCCGATTGCTGAACGGTGTAAATATGGATGTCATGCGGTCGATGTAAAAGACTTTTGGTTCCCAGCAAGACGCCGAAGATGTCCGATTCCAAATGATGGTCCAGCTTTTTACGATTCTCCCACTCCTCGAGCACACACAGCAGATTCTGGTTTTTCATGTCGCACAGGAGCGCATAGTTGAGACAGCCGGCCTCTCTTTCCATGGGGACCATCAGCGACTGGAGCGTCTGCACCACCTCTTTCTGCTTTTCAGGCAACACTTGCATGGTGATTCGAACGATGATCATGGCATCTACTTCCCGGCAAAGCCGATCCTCGGGTTTACTCCATGATTTCCAGCACGGTGTGCTTTTTTGTTTTGGCCGAAACCGCATGGACAATAGTCCTCATCGCATCTGCGTTTCGTCCATGTTTGCCGATGATCTTGCCCAGGTCTTCCTTGGCGACCTTAAGCTCCACAATCAACGAATGGGCACTGCTGATTTCAGAGACAGATACTGCTTCCGGTCGATCCACAAGCGCGCGGGCCATGATTTCAACCATTGTTTTGATTGAAATGCCGCCATTACCAATTCCGGTCAGGTTCAACGTGTCCGTCATGTTTTGATCCTTTGAATGGGGTTGATGCAATCGGTTCTCTGGCAGAGGGGAGGATGGAACCATAGAAACAAGTCGGTGTTGTGTTATGACAACTCAAGATTCGTGCCGGGAATCGGACCATCGGTTTTTTTTGACGATACTGACTCGATTTAATTGGGATATGCGATTGACCAGGTTTGGGAGGGACGGATCTGAAACGGCGAATGCCGCCGGTCATATACGACCATTGATCATATATGACCACTCTTTTCTGGCCATATATGATCAAATATGATCAATTTTTTGGTGCAGCCGATCGATTCTTGATGGATTGGTAAAAAGTCGTTTCTGGACGGCGCCGTCAAGTCTTGGGTTCGAATGTGCGCATGGCATACAGAAAGTCGGGCAGGTGCTTGAACATGTACCACAGGCTGTGGCGGTGCTGCCACGTGCGCCGCATGAAACGCCGTCGCCAGGCCGGGTCCGAATAGAAGCGCTTCACGTGCGTGTTATAGAGACGATCCAGGGTCTCCTTGGAGTCGATGCCCTTGGGCACGAAGACGAAGTTGAGGCAGTTCATCTGCCGCCAATTTTCTTCCACCGTGCCTTCCTCGAAAATGGTCCGCCACACCGGCGCGCCGTGAAAGGGGGTGAACTTGGCCATGTTCATGTCGTCCAGCCCCAGGGACATCACAAAGTCGCTGGTCTTTTGAATGGATGCCGCCGTTTCGCCGGGCAGCCCCATCATGAACAGTCCCTTGACCCGCAATCCGGCCGCCTGGATCCGGCCCACCGTGCTCCTGACCTCGTCCAGGTAGACCCCCGGTTTGTGGACCGCCAGCAAATCGGGATCGCCGCTCTCGATGCCCAGGGAGACCATTAAACAGCCGGCCGCCTTGAGCATGCGCAGCAGCTCATCGTCCACGTGCCCCACGCGCACTGCGCAGTTGAACTGCATGCCCAGGGGTCGATCGACCAGCAGGTCGCACAGCCCGGCGATACGCTTGCGGTTCAGCGTAAACAAGTCATCGTAGACGTTGAGGTGTCGCACACCGAAACGGGTGCGCAGGTATTGCATGTGGGCATGGACATAATCGGGCGAATTGTAGCGAAAGCCCTGATGAAAGACCGAGCGGTCGCAGTACGAACACCGGTAGGGGCAACCCCGGCTGGTGACCATGGTGGCGCCGGGCGCCAGGATGTAGCTGAACAGGGGCAGATTGTAACGTTTGGGGAATCCGGCTAGCTTTTCGTAGGCCGGAAAGGGCAGGGCATCGAGGTCCGGCAGATGGGCCCGCGGCGGGTTGACGACGATACGCTCTCCATCGCGCCAGATCAGGCCGTCGATTTCGCCCGGAACACGGCTGTCGGCCAGTTCGGTGAGGGTCACTTCGCCTTCGCCCGGACACAGGTAGTCGATGTGTTCGAATTGTTCGAGCAGGCGGCTGCCGAGGGCGGAGACGTGCACCCCACCGAAGACGGTGCGCACCCGGGGATCGATGGCCTTGATGGCCACCGCCATGTCATAGCCGTCCAAAAATCCGGAAGTGGTGGCCGAAAAACCAACCAGGTCGGGTTCGTTTTCCATGACACGGAACACATTGGCGGAGATGCCGCTGGGCGCTTGCGGTCCGAGGCAGTCGTGGACGAAAACCGTGTGACCGGCGCGTTCCAGATAGGCGGCGATGGAGAGCAGGCCTAAGGGGGCCATGCGGTTGGCCACCGCGGCCATGTCTTTTCTGCCGGGGATCCAGTTGGAACCGGCCGGATGAACCAGGACAATACGCATCTAAGTATCCGGATATATTCTATTCATTTCGATGAGGCGCTTGTGAGACGAGCAGTTTTTCCATCAGCATCCGCGTGGACCAGCGTAAAAAGGTGTGGGCATACTGTGCACCGGCTACATAGGCACCCAGGATAAAGACGAGGTGGGACAGGCCGTAAGCCACCGGCCCGCCGACGGCCAGAATCAACGGTTGTCCGGTATAGGCGGCAATGAATCCCAGTAGGGTGATCAGCGGCCAGCCGATGGTGTAGCTGATGCCTACGATAATCAGGCCCCAGATCACCCGGGGCGTCGGCTTCTGCTTGAACAGGGAGAGGTCCGCCTGTTCACTGAGGGCCGAGCGGACATACCGGGTATCGGCGATGCGTCTGACAAGGCGTTTGATCATCCTTTTCGCTATTGCCTTCAAATCGGGTTGAGTTTTTACAGACCCCCATGTAGTAAGGGGGACATGTTAAACGCTACTTAGTGTCCATCCACAAATGGACAATTGGCCCGATATCGGTGTTGCACGAAAAATTTAATCCTCGGAATATCAACTAGATAACTGAGGTTAAATTTTTCGCGCGCCTTGATCGCGACCCAATTTGCCTATTTGTGAACCGACATTACTTATACAATCCCGCAGGCCGGGAGGAAAGGACTATTTCAGCCGGTCGGATCGATATGGAATCGCATGGTGGGGCCTCAGGCTGGGATTTTTTCGATAAGATATACTGCATTTCGCTGATCGAGCGGCCGGACCGCCGGCAAGATGCACTGACCCAGTTCGCCCGGGTCGGTTTGGCCGAACGGGTCGAGTTCGTCACCGTTCCGCGCCACCCCACCGACTGCGAGCAGGGGATCTACGAATCCCACATGCTGTGCATGACCCAGGGGATTGAGGCGGGGGCCGAGCATGTCCTGATTTTTGAAGACGACATCGAATTCGAGCGCTTTTCGCCGCAGATCCTGCACGACTGCGTCGCGTTCATGCACAGCAATCCGGACTGGCACATGTTTTTTCTAGGCTGCATGGTCAAGGGCAGCCGGCCCACGGCCAACCCATCCGTGGTCAGGATCCGCTACCGCAGCCTGACCCAGGCCTATGCCGTCAATCAGCGTTTCGCCCGCCAATTGACGCAGCATCAGTGGCGCGGCGTGGCATACGACGAGTTTTTGAACAAGCTCCACGACGAGTGCACCTATGCCGCTTATCCGTCCTTTGCATTCCAGAGCGACTCCCCCTCGGACAACGTGCGCTACCTGCCTTTGGACCGGTGGCGCCGGATGCTGGGCGGCCTGCGCCGGCTGCAAAAGAACAATGAATTCTACCACCGTTACCGCAAGTTTATCATCGCCGCCCACGCGCTGGCGCTGTTGCTGCTCCTGATGGCCTTATGAATTCGATGAAACCCCGACGGTTCAACTTCCCCCTGCTGCTCGTCACCTTCGGCCTGATCGGCGCGCTCTTTGCGGCCGGTTTCCAACTGACCCACATCGACACCGATGTGATCCGTTATCTGCCCCAAAACGACCCGGTCCTTGCCGATGCCGGCGATATTTTCAAAAATCATCCCATGCAGGGCGAACTGGTCGTGGACCTGGGCACGGCCACTCCCGATCCCGACCGGCTGGTGCAAAGCGCCCGCTGGGTCACGGAGCGGATGAAGGCCAGCGGCCTGTTCAGGCAGGTGGGCACCGACACCATGCAGGCCGTGGTCCCCGAGCTGCTCGACCATGTCGTCGATTCCCTGCCGGTGCTTTTTTCGGCGGATGAACTCGACACTCGGATCCGGCCGCTCCTGGACACCGACGCCGTGCAGCGCCAGCTGGTCGAACTGCACACCCAGCTGCTCGGCCTGAACGCCATCGGCCAGACCCGATTCATCGCCCGGGATCCCCTGGCCTTTCGGAACCTCATCATGGCCCGGCTGGCCCACCTGGCGCCGGCCGAAAACATCGACATTTACAAGGGCCAACTCCTTTCGGCCGATCACTGTCATCTGTTGATCCTGGCCACGCCCGCGGCGGCCGGCACCGATACCGCCTTTGCCGGCCGGCTGACCCGTTTCCTGGACGAGTTGTCCCGGGACCCGGAATTGGGCCCTGTGGTCATGACGCCCATGGGCGCCTATCGCGCCGCCCTGGACAATGAGCGCATCGCCCGCAGGGACGTGCAGCAGGCCATCGTGCTCTCCACCGTCGGCATCGCCGTGCTCCTGTTGTTGGCCTTTCCACGGCCCTTGCTCGGGTTGTGCGCCTTTCTGCCGGCCCTGGCCGGTACGGTGACCGCCTTTTTCCTGCTGGCCCTCTGGCATGAAGCGGTCTCCATCCTGGCCCTCGGTTTCGGCGGTGCGATCATTTCAATCACCGTGGACCACGGCATCGCCTATCTGCTTTTTCTGGATCGATCCGAAACGACCACCGGTCGCGCGGCCGCCAGGGAGGTGTGGGCCGTGGGACTGATGGCGGCCTTGACCACCATCGGCGCCTTCAGCGCCCTGAATCTGACCGGATTTCCGGTACTCGAACAGCTCGGCCAATTCGCCGCCATCGGTATTGCCGCCTCGTTTATCTTCGTTCATTTGGTCTTTCCGCGAATTTTTCCACAAATGCCGCCGGCCCGTCCACGTTCTTTGCCGTTTCGGAGGCTGGTGGCAAAACTCCCCGTGGCCGGTCGGTGGACGGCGGCCGGCGCCCTGATCTTCATGGGGGTCATGCTCTTTTTCGCCAAGCCGGTCTTCAATACCGATTTGAGCCGCATGAACACGGTGAGCCGGGACACCGAGGCTGCCCAGGCGCTGATGAACCGGGTTTGGGGCGGCGGCATCTTCAACAAGCTCTTCGTGATGGCCGCGGCGGACTCGCCGGCGGCGCTGCAGGCAGCCGGGGATCGGCTATTGTCCAAGGTGAGCGAGGATATGCGGGCCGGCCGCTTGGGCCCCGGATTCCTGCCGGCCATGGTTTTCCCCGGCCCGCAACGACGCGCCGAAAATTTTGCGGCCTGGCAGGCCTTCTGGCAGCCGGAACGGATCGCGGCGCTCGGTGATGCCTTGACGGGGGCCGCCGAACTGGGATTCAGCGACGACGCCTTCGCACCCTTTTTCCAGATGCTTGGCGCCTCGAAGCCGCCGGCCGATCCCGGTTTACCAGAGGAGATCCTCCCCCTCATGGGCATCTTGCGGCAGGCGGACGGCACCTGGATGCAGTTCGCGACCTTGACGCCGGGGCCGGATTATTCAGCCACAGACTTTTATGGGCGATATGGGGAATTGGCCCGGGTGTTCGATCCGGTCTATTTTTCCGAAACCTTGGGGCGCCTGCTCTTTTCGACTTTCATGAAGATGCTGGCGGTGATCGGTCTCAGTGTGGCCCTGCTGCTTTTTTTCTTCTTCCTGGACCTGAAGTTGACCGCTATCACCCTGTCGCCGGTGTTCTTCGCGCTCGTCGGCACCCTGGGCACCCTCCATCTTTCCGGTCATCCGCTGGACATCCCGGCCCTGATGCTCGGCATCATCGTGATGGGCATAGGCATCGACTATGCCCTTTTCCTGGTGCGGGCCTACCAGCGTTACGGCGGGATGAACGATCCAGCCTTCGAACGCATCAAGATGACGGTGATCATGGCCGCGGTGTCCACGCTGATCGGCTTCGGGGTGCTGTGCACCGCCGACCATGCGTTGCTGTACAGCGCCGGTATCACCTCGTTTCTGGGCATCAGCTATTCGCTGCTGGGGGCTTTCCTGCTGCTGCCGCCCATGCTGGAGTGGTATTTCGCCCGGCTGAGCGCCAGGCCCGCCACAGGTTCGGACTATCACCAGCGGATCCTGGCCCGTTACCGTCCCCTGGAGACCTACCCCAGGCTTTTTGCGCGCTTCAAGCTGAAATGGGACGTGCTCTTTGCCGAGCTGCACCTCTATCTCGACGGCGCACGGCCCCTGGGAACCGTGCTGGACATCGGTTGCGGCTTCGGCGTGCCGGGCGCCTGGGTGCTCGAACGCTTCGACGACGCGCGGGTTTACGGCATTGATCCGGACCCCGAGCGCATCCGGGTGGCCGCCAGGGTGATCGGCAATCGCGGGCGTGCTGCCTGCGACCTGGCGCCCAACATCCCCGAGGCGCCGACGGCCGCCGATGCGGCCCTGCTACTGGATGTGATCCATTTTTTGGACGATGGCAATCTGCGCCTGACCTTCGAGCGCCTGCGCGGGGCCTTGGGCGCCGAGGCCCTGGTCGTCATCCGCGCCGTGGTGCCGCCGCCAGAAGGCCGGACCTCCCTGTTGTGGAAAATCGATGCCCTGCGCATGAGGCTCAACGGCATTCCGGCTTTCCACCGGCCGGTGGATGTCATCACCGGCATGCTGGCCGAAAGCGGTTTCATCGTCCGGCATGCGGCACATTCCGGCGGCAATCCGGAGTCGGTCTGGATTGTCGCCGCCCGCGGCGATGCTTGAGGTGAAAGAATTCAATTGATTCAAACGGTCAAAAAAAAACCTCCCCGCCTGTCGCCGGCCGAAAAAGCCGGTATCGGCGCGGTGTTCTTAGCCTTGGTGCTGCTGCCGCTCGATGCGCGCATCGCCGTTGTGCCCCTGGTCCTGTTTTTTCTCTTATGCATGGTCGCCCCTTTTCTGCCCGGCTTCGGCTTTTTTCTGCCCGTCATCAGTCGGGGACGCACCGACCGGCCTGTCGTGGCCCTCACCTTCGATGACGGACCTAACCCGGACTCGACGCCATTCCTGCTCGACCTGCTCGACCGCCACCAGGCCGCTGCGACCTTTTTCGTCAACGGCCGCACGGCCCGCCGCCATCCCCAACTCATTCAAGAGATCGTGGCGCGCGGACACACCATCGGCAACCACTCTTACAGCCATGACAACTTCGTGATGTTCAAGCGCCCGCGCACCCTGATCCGCGAAATCGAAGCCACCCAGCGGGTCTTGCGCCGTTGCGGCATCGCGCCGCTGCTGTTCCGACCACCGGTGGGCGTCACCAGCCCGCGGCTGTGCAAAGCCATGGAGGCCACCGGAATGGTTGTCGTCAATTTCAGCCGGCGTGCGGGCGACATGGGCAATCGGCGGGTGCGCCACCTGGCGGAGCGCATCCTGACACGCCTGCGCCGGGGCGACATCATCATGCTGCACGACATCCCGCCGGCCACCGTGGCGCTCGGCGAGGAGTGGCGCCGCCAGGTCGAAGCGGTCATGGCCGGCATTCGCCAAAGGGGCCTGGTGGTCGTGCCGCTGGAGCAGCTCATCGACCGGCCGGTGATGAAAATGGTTTAAAGATCAAAAAGATTGAAACTTAGCTTTTCTCAGTATAAGCGGCAAAGAATTCCACGGGGGCCATTACAGCACCATGACAAAAACGCCGGAGCAATTTAAAACCATTCTGGTGATCGAGGACGATCCCAATACGGTGGCACTGGTGGCGCTCTACCTGGAACGGGAAGGATTCCGGGCCCTTACCGCGTCCGATGGCCGCAAGGGGTTGGAACTGGCCGAGCGCCATCGCCCCGACCTGGTGATTCTCGATCTGATGCTGCCCCGCGTGGACGGCTGGGAGGTATGCCGTCGTCTGCGTCAACGCTCGGATGTGCCGGTGATCATGCTCACCGCACGGAGTGAAGAGATCGATAAGGTGGCCGGGCTGACCCTCGGCGCCGATGATTATGTGGTCAAACCCTTCAGCCCTCGTGAACTGGTGGCCAGGGTGCAGGCCGTGCTGCGCCGCACCCCGCGAGCGTTGGAAGCGCCCCCTAAGGTTATCGCCCATGGCGACCTCATCCTGGATTTGGAAAACCGGCGCCTGACCATTTGCGGCAAAACGGTGGAACTCACACCACATGAATACGCGCTGCTCAAAGCCCTCGCCTCCCGACCCGGACGCACATACACGCGCGATGAGCTGCTGGCGCGCCTCTATCCGGCCGGTGACACGGTAGTCGTTGATCGGGTGGTGGATGTCCACATCGGAAAGCTCAGACAGAAGATCGAGCCCCGGCTTTCAAGCCCAAGCTACATCATCACGGTGCGCGGTGTCGGTTATCGCTTTGCCGACCGAGCATCCGTTAAAGACCCGGATGATCGATGCGCAGGTACATGATCCTCAAATTATTGGCCATCACCATGGTGGTCATCATTTTTGTGGTGGTGGTGGTTTGGTTGGCCATCGATACCCTGGCAGCCAGCTATTTCGTCACCCTGATGGAACAGTACCATATCTCGCCCGAACCGGCCCACGCGATGTTCATTGACGCGGTGCACCGTTACCTGTTGTGGGCCTTCACAGGGGCCGTCCTATTGGCAGTGACCCTCAGCTATGTATTGATGCGCAAGGTATTGACACCTCTGACTCGCATGACAGGCATCACTCGCGACATCGCGGCCGGTGACTTCAGTGCCCGCGTGCCGGCCGGCAGCCAGGACGAAGTCGGGCAACTGGCCAGGGCCTTCAACCGGATGGCCGCCGACCTGGACAAGCTCGAAAACCTGCGACGCAAATTGATGATCGATGTGGCGCATGAATTGCGAACCCCGCTGACCAATATCCGCGGATACCTGGAAGCGATCGACGACGGCGTGCTTCCCTCCTCGCCCGAAACAATCGCGCTGCTGCAAAGCGAAGCCCTGCGTCTGGCCTCATTGGTGGAAGATGTACTGCAACTGGCCAAAGCCGATGCGGCCAGAGGTCGGTTGCGAATCGAGCCCATCGACGCACGTCAGGCGATCGAAACAGCTGTGGAGAGTTTCCGCCCCGAATTCGATCGTAAAGCGATAGCGGTAAAAGTCACGGCCCCGCCCGAAACCTTGACGATATGGGCCGATCGCAACGCCGTGGCCCGTATTCTGCGAAACCTCACTGACAACACTGTCCGGTATACGCCCCCGGGCGCGTTGGTCGCCATCGACCTCGCTACGGTCGACAACCATACCGTTTTCCGATACAGCAACCCGGCCGGTGAGCTGTTGCCCGAAGACCTGCCGTTTCTGTTTGAACGCTTCTACCGCGGCGAAAAATCGCGCTCGCGCGAGCACGGCGGAGCCGGCATCGGCCTGGCCCTGGTCAAAGAACTGGTAGAAGCCCACAACGGTACGGTGAGTGCGAAGCTCACCGACGGCCGCATTTGCTTCCGCATCGCACTGCCGACCCAGCCCACCGACCCCATCATCTGACAGGCGATCTTTACACAATTTTTACACTGCCTTCATTCTTTCTTTAACCGCTCTGCTTATAATCCGAATGAACACATAATGCGGCGTGTTCAACAGCCGCAGACGGACTCATTGGAGGTGTCTATGAAACTATCATCTATCATTACTGCCATCTTTGCTTTGGCGATCTTCTTCCTGGGCTATACGATGCTTTCCAGCGCAACCGGGGAGAGCGATGCCCGCAATCGTATCACAGGAGCGGGAATGAAAGCCAGGAGTGCCGTATTTGCAGGAGGTTGTTTCTGGTGCACGGAATCTGATTTTGAGAAAGTACCCGGCGTCATCGAGGTCATATCCGGTTACACCGGCGGTCATGTCGCCAACCCAACCTATAAGCAGGTGTCATCCGGCGGCACGGGACATGTGGAAGCAGTTAAGGTTGTCTACGATCCCGGTCGCATCGATTATGCCGCATTGTTGGCGCACTTCTGGCGCCATGTGGACCCTACCGACCCTGGGGGGCAGTTTGTGGATCGCGGCGCGCAGTACCGCAGCGCCATATTCTATGCCGACGAAATCGAACATCGCCTGGCGGATTCATCGAAGCGGGGCCTCGCCTCCACCGGCCGCTTCGAAAAACCCATAGTCACCGACATTCTACCCCTGGGCCCCTTCTATGCAGCGGAGGCGTATCACCAGAATTACTACAAAAATAATCCCCTGCGCTATCATTACTATCGTTCCCGTTCCGGACGCGATCAGTTCCTGGAAAAAGCCTGGGCCGACGCTGAATCTCCATCATCCACCCAACAAAGCTACCAAAAGCCGGATCCGGAAAAGCTGTGCCGCCGGCTTTCCGCACTGCAGTACAAGGTGACCCAAAAAGAGGGCACCGAACCGCCCTTCGACAATCTCTACTGGAACAATCACCGTGAAGGCATCTATGTGGACATCGTCTCGGGCGAGCCACTGTTCAGCTCCACGGACAAATACGACTCTGGAACGGGCTGGCCAAGTTTTACGCGCCCCCTCGAACCCGACAACATAACCGAGAAGACCGGCCACGCGTTCTTGGTGGCGCGCACCGAGGTGCGCAGTAAGCACGCCGATTCCCATCTCGGCCATGTTTTTAAGGACGGTCCACAACCCACGGGGTTGCGCTACTGCATCAATTCGGCGGCCCTGCGGTTCATTCCCAAGGAAGATCTGCAAAAAGAGGGCTACGAACAGTATCGATCTCTGTTCCGTTGAGCGTGACGGTGTTCGGAAAGGAGCCGTACTCATGAAACACAACCTCTTTTGGTTCTTAATTCTGACGGTGACGGTCGCAGCGGCCTCCGCTGGGTCTCCAGCTCAGGCCGAGTCCCTGGCGGAAATCGCCTTTTTCGTTCGATGATACGACGTGGGCAAGGCAGTCCTGGAGGGGCTGGAGGGCGTAAAAAAAGTGACCCGAGGATTTCGCGGGTTCCGTGAAATCAACACCGTAACCTACGATCCGGATGTCATCGGTCCAGAGCAGATGGTGGCGGCCCTGAAAATGGCCGGCACCTATATTGGACCGTCACACCCTGACGCACTAGACGAGCGGATGGGCAAGTGTGACGGGGTATCTGGAACTCGAAACAGATAGAAAGGAAGGTGTACCATGACACAATCATTTTGGATGACTCAAATTCTAGCGGCGATGATGCTGCTCATGGGCGCTGCCGGCCTTGCCGGTGCGGCGGACATGATGAAAGATAAACCCATGCAAGGCATGCTGACAGGTACCATGGACCACCACGCCAGCGGTAAAGTTACGCTGGACAAGGACATGAAGGGCCACACGACCTTAACGTTCAGCGACATCGAGATCGACAAGGTCCCGGACGGTTATGTCTTCCTGACCAAAGACGGCGACTGGCGCAAGGGTGTGGAGCTTGGCATGCTCAAGAAGTTCACGGGTACGGTCTCCTTCGATCTGCCCATGGGCGTAGAAGCCGATGACTACGACACTGTTGTCATCTGGTGCAAGCAGTATAAGGTCGAAATCGGTCGGGCCAGCCTGCCCGATAAGATGATGAAGTAGGGATAGGCACGAAGCGCAGACGCGCTTCGTGCCAAACAATGAACACCGCCGTGACCTCGAGTTCAGGCAACATGTTGTAGACAGAAAGTATATTGATCTCCACGAAGGTGCTGGCCGGGCAATAATCCTCGGCGCCCTTTTCCTTGCGATGGGTCTTCCATGGTTGTGATGGCAGGGCGGTCTTGGCGCCTGGCCACTACAGTCGCGCCATTTTGCGCACCAACTCCATCACCCGGCCGGCGCTGCCGTTATCGGTGTAGGATCGGAATATCTGCAGCTTTTCGGCCTCCAGCGAACCTTCCGCGTGAATCGCCAGGACCTCCTGGTAGGCGCCGTAGTCCGATGCCGAAAGATCGCGGATGAAATTGAGCATGCGCATTCTCTCTTCGGCGGGAATCCCCTGGCGGCCGACCAGGTACTTCTCCAGGTAGGACCGCGTCGCCTCCGAGGCCCAGTCTTCATCCCCCGGTCCGGTCACCAGGATTCCCCCGGCAAGCTCCTGCAGGTGTTGCACGGACGTGTGATAACCATGGGCAAAATGGCTCTTGGCCATATTGACCATAAGGGGATCGGGTGCAACCTGGCCGTTGGCCTTTTTTGTACAGCGTTCGGCGGCTTTTTCGGTCAGAGCGCGCAGCGTTTCGGCGTAGCCGATCAGGGCGATCAAATTCTCACGGACGTGCGTCGCGCCCAGGATGCCGTTGTAGTCGGCGATGGTCGCAGCCGCCCCCACGATGGCGTCCACGAGGGGTAATTTATAAGAGACCGCCGTGAAACGGTGATACTCGACAAAGGTCAGGGCCAGCGAACCGGCCTGCCGGGTGTCGCCATCGAGAAATATGCGGTCGTTGGGTACGAAGACGTCATCGAAGACGGTCAGGGTTTCCATCATTTTGTGGCGCGCACTGATCGGCCGCTCTCCAGCGCGAATGTCGCCATCACCGAAGGGGCTGGTCAGAAGTTTCAGACCGGGGGTGCTCACCGGCAACGCAAAAGCGATGCTCCAATCCGCCTCCCGTTCACCCATGGCGCGCGTGGGCAGCACGATCACCTCGTTGGCATTGGGGGTCACTGAGGTATGGATTTTGGCGCCGCGCACCACCACGCCGTCGTTGCGGCGCTGGACCACTCGCAGGTAAAGGTCTGGGTCCGCCTGCTCGGAAGGCCGCTTCACCCGGTCGCCCTTCACGTCCGTCTGGGCCGTGGCCAGCGCCAGGTCGTTGTCGCGGCAAAATTCATAGAAGGCGCGGACGCGCCGGTGGTACTTCGGGTCTTTCATCTGCGCGGTGACGGCCAGAAGGGCAAACAGGGCATCCGTTCCGATCTCCTTGATCAGCAGGACCAGGGTGTCGCCCTGGGCGGTGGCCGTCTCGATGAGGCGGGAGCGCAACAGCAGATCCTCAGTGCTGGTGGGAATTTTGTAGTAGCGGCTGAAGGTCTGGTTGTTTTCCGAAACGACGGCGATGTCTTTGAAAGCATCGCTTTCTGCCATTTCGTAGTCGATGGCGGCGTGCTTGATCGCTTTTCCGATGACGGGATGGACGGTGACATCCGGGACCCGCTCGCCCCGGAACCAGACATCGCGGCCGTCGCGGAGCGAGGTGATATATTGGGCAGGGGTTCTCAAGGGCATGTCATTCTCCTTTATGTTTTAGGAAGAACATATGGCTGGAGGCCATCGGGTCAAGCGCCGGTAAAGATCAGCATCTTCGGACAGATGTTGAAATTTCAATTAAGAATTGTCACGCGCGCGCATCATTGCTATAGTGTCGTCAGTTTATGAACGTGGTTCGGCATTTATGAATCATTCAGCAGTCGCCGCGCCATGGGCCACCGTTTTTACAGCTGCATTTACCGCAGATTGTTGAACATCACGTAAATTTTCCATGCGCTCTCAACGGCGCGACAGGTTGCGGTGATTTTCACCCGGGATGGGCCTTAATCCCTTATTAATTATTTGGATGCTCAATCAGGGGGAGGTTTGCCATGGCAAAGAAGGGATGGACACGCAGACGTTTCATTCAGGCAGGACTTTTGACCACCGGGGCGGCAGCTCTTGGTGGATTCGCCAAACCCACCGGGCTCTGGGCGGCGACGCCCAAGGTCAAAGGCCCGATCAAGGTCGGGTACCAGGCGGTGATGTCAGGCACTTTGGCGGGTTACGGGGATTTCCATAAGATGGGCGCCACCCTGGCCATGGAGGAGATCAATGCGGCCGGCGGCATCGCCGGTAACAAACTGGAGATCGAATTCCGGGATTCGACTCTCAAGACGCCCGAAGCGATCCAGAATGCGCGTTATTTCGTCGATAGCTGGGGCGCCGATTTCCTGGCCGGCGTGGACTCTTCGGGTCAGGCACTGGCCCTGGCGCCCGTGATGGCCGAGCTCGACAAAGTGCTGATGGTCACCCATGCGGCCACTGAAAAGCTCACCGAAGAGCAGGTGTTCAAAAACGGCGTTCGCCAGATCTTCCGCATCTGCAACGCGACCTACCAGGACGGCAATGCTGCCGCATTCGTGGCCAGGGATCTGCCGGCCAAGACCTGGGCCACGGTCAGCCCCAAATATGAGTATGGCTACACCTGCTGGGAGATGTTCAAAAACACGCTCGGAAAGCTCAAAAAAGATGTCTCTTTTACCGCGGAGTCGTGGGCGCCTTTCGGGACCACGGATTTCCGGCCCCACATCAACACGATTATGGATGCCAAACCCGACGGCCTCTATTCCACCGAATGGGCGGGGGAGCTGATCACTTTTGTCAAACAGGCCAACCAGGCCGGCCTGTTCGAAAAAATCAAGCACGTCATGTTCCCGGTGGGCGCGGCCATGGATGTGCTCGAAGGGCTTGGGGCGGAGATGCCCGATAACATCTGGATCTCCGGCCGCTACTTTTTCCTCTACCCGAACAACAGTCGCAACAACGAATGGGTCCAGCGCTTCCGCAAACGCTGGGACCATTTCCCGGCCTATGTCTCCGAAACCGGCTACTCCACGATGTTCGCCTTCAAAAAAGCGGTCGAGGCCTCCGGGTCCAAAGAGACCAAGGCGGTGATACAGGCCCTTGAAGGCATGCAGATGGATTCGCCGGCCGGCCAGCGCGTTTTCCGAAAAGAGGATCACCAGGCCATGTATGACGTGCCGTGGGGGTTGACGGTCGCCGATCCCAAATACCCCTTTAAAATCATGGGCAAACAGGTCATGGTGCCCGCGAAAGAGTGTTTCAACCGGCCGCCTTTCGAAGGGGACGCTTCCAAACCGCCGTTCTGATGAACGATCGAACGGGTTCTCAATGACTTCGCCCCGCCTCCGCGTTTCCACGAGATCGCGTGGAAACGCGGTTTCCCTGGCGGTGGCCAACGGCAACGAGCGCAGAGAAGCGCCGGCGATTCTGTTCCGCTATTGAAAAATGCCGGCAAGTGGAGGCTGTTTTGACACTGGAATCCATTGTGCACGTCTGTTTGGCCGGTCTCTCCACGGGGATGTTCATCTGGCTGGTGGCCAGCGGCTTGACCCTCATCTTCGGCGTACTAGGCGTCCTCAACTTTGCACATGGCAGCTTTTACATGCTGGGCGCCTACTGCTGCTTCACGGCCTTGAGCGCCCTGGGCGGCAATTTCTGGGTGGGGCTGCTGATCGGCCCGCTTCTGGTTTGCGCGGCCGGTTTCATCATCGAACGCTTTTTCCTGCGTTATGTCTACCATCTGGCCCTGGCGTATCAATTGCTGTTGACATTCGCCTTTGTGCTGCTCTTCGACGATCTGGTCAAGATCATTTGGGGCGGCGGCTCGTTAGGGTCGCCGAGCGTGCCGGGGCTCAGTGGTTCGGTGGATATTCTCGGACGCTATTTTCCCACCTACAACCTCTTCATCATCGTCGTGGGTCCGCTGGTGGCATTGGGACTGTGGGCGCTCATCGAGCGCACCTGGTATGGCCGCATCATTCGGGCGGCCTCCTCGGAACGCGAAATGGCCGCCGCCATCGGGGTCCCGGTGCCGGCTCTCTTTACGTCGGTTTTCGTGTTCGGCACCTGGCTCGGCGCCATGGGCGGCGCCCTGGCCGTCCCCTACGTCGGACTCCTGACGCCCGGAATGGGGGAAAGTATTATCATCAATGCATTCGTGGTGGCGGTGATCGGCGGCCTGGGCAGTCTCAAAGGCGCATTTTTAGGGGCCCTGATCATCGGCCTGCTCTCTTCTTTCGGCACACGTTTTCTCCCGGCTTTCGACATGTTTCTCACTTTCATCCTGATGGCCGCGGTGCTGCTGCTGCGTCCCCAGGGCTTTTTCGGGAAGGCGACCTGATGAACCGTTATGGCAACACCCTCATCGCACTGCTCGCCGTTGCCGCCTTAGTCCTCATTGGCCTCTTCGGCAGCCGCTTTGTGATCTACATCACCTCGCGGGTGATGATCCTCTCCATTTTCGCCATGGGCTACAACGTGCTTTTCGGCCGCACCGGTCTGCTCTCCTTCGGCCACGCAGCCTTTTACGCCGCGGGCGCCTATGGCCTGGGCCTCTTCTCCCTGCATGTCCATTCCCACCCCCTGGCCGGCATCCTGGTCGGGATCATTTGCGCCGGCCTGCTTTCGGCCCTGATCGGTTACTTTTGCGTGCGTCACACCGAAATCTACTTCGCCATGCTCACCCTGGCCTTCGGCATGATGGTCTTTTCGCTCATATGGAATCTGCGCAGCGTCACGGGCGGGGACGACGGCCTGGTGGGCATCATGCGTACGCCCATTGTCCTGGGGGTGTTCTCCATTCCCATCATCAAGCCGCAGTACTACTATTTTTTGATTCTGTCGCTGCTGGTGCTGACGACCTTTCTGATCTACCGCATCCGGCAGTCTCCCTTCGGACTCGTGCTGGCCGGCATCCGCGAAAACGAGAAGCGGGTCGTCTTCGCCGGCGTCTCGCTGAAGAACTACCGCCTGGGGGCCTTTGTCATTTCGGGCACCTTTGCCGGTCTGGCCGGCGCCCTGGCCGCCCTGCTGGAGAGCCACGCCGAGCCCTTTTCGGCCCACTGGAGCCATTCGGCCGCTCCGATCCTGGTGACGCTCATCGGCGGTCTGCAAACCTTTGCCGGTCCCATTGTGGGCAGTGCGGTCTTCATCGTGCTGCGCGAGATCATCGAGCGCTTCACTCACAACTGGATGTTGTGGTTCGGCCTGATCCTTCTGGTGATCATCATGGGGTTCCGGGGGGGCATCGTGGGTATGTTTACCAATAGCCAGAAGTGACGCTGATTCGTGAGACGAAAGAAATAACCGACCTGTAACTAAAATCACCCCGTGCAGCGGGCCAGGATGAGCGATGACTGCTGAAATTCTGAAAATTGTCAACTTGAACAAGTCCTTCGGGCGGGTCAAGGCCGCCAGCGACATTAATCTGGTACTCAATGAAGGGGTGCTCACCTCGATCATCGGTCCCAACGGGGCCGGTAAATCGACCCTGATCAACATGCTCTCCGGATCGATTGCCCCCGATACCGGCCGTATCTATTTCCAGGGTGTCGACATCACCCGCCTGCCGGTGCACCGGCGGGTGAAGATGGGGCTGTGCCGCTCGTTTCAGCTGGTCAACATCTTCCCGGAAATGACGGTGGCCGAAAATCTGCTGCTGCCCGCCCTGGCCATCCGGGACCGCACGCGGCGCCTGCTGCGCTCGATCCGCAAGGAACACGCAGTGCACGAGGAGGTCGCCCGGATCCTGGAGCGCATCGGGCTGCAGGAAGAGGCCCACACCGTGGCCAGCGCCCTCTCCCACGGCGATCAACGGGTCCTGGAGGTCGGCGTGGCCCTGGCCGCCCGTCCCAAGCTGCTCTTTCTGGATGAACCCACGGCCGGCATGAATCCGGTGGAACGGGTGCGCATCCTGGAGAACATCCGCCGGCTGTCGGCCAACAAAGAGACCACCTTCGTCATCGTGGAGCACGACATGGACATCGTCTTTTCGTTATCTGAGCGGGTCATCGTGCTGCACCATGGGGAAGTGATCGGCGACGGCACCACTGAGGAAGTCAAGAACGATCCGAAGGTTCGGGAAGTCTACCTGGGGCAAGAGGTGACGGCATGATGCTTCAGGTCGAGTCGATGAATACCTTCTACGGCAAGTCGCATATTCTTCAGGATGTCTCCTTCTCGGTCGACAGGGGAGAGGTGGTGGCCTTGCTCGGGCGCAACGGGGTCGGCAAGACCACCTCTTTGCGTTCGGTGATGGGGCTCACCACGCCGCGCAGCGGCGCGGTTCGGTTCAAAGGGGTGGACATGCGCGGCAAGCCCGCCTATGCCATCTCCAAGGCGGGTATGGCCTATATGCCGGATGATCTGCGGATCTTTCCAGACTTGACCTGCGAGGAGAACCTGGAGATCGCGCGGCGTCTTTCCGGCCGGGACGGGCACTGGACGCGTGAACGGGTGGAGGCGCTCTTCCCGGTCCTGGGCGAACGCCGCAAACAAATGGGAATTCTTCTTTCCGGAGGAGAGAAGAAGATGCTCGGCATGGGACGGGCCTTGATGGCCAATCCGGACATGGTCCTGCTGGACGAGCCCTCTGAAGGTCTGGCCCCGTTGATCGTGGACAACCTGGCCAGGGTGATCGAAGAGATCCGCGACACGGGTATGACCATCCTGCTGGCCGATCAGAATCTCAAGTTCTGCCGCAGGGTGTGTGCGCGAGGCTATATCCTCGAAAAGGGGTGCATCGTGCACACGGACAGCATCGCGGCGATCTGGGACAACGAGTCCATCATCAAGCAATACCTCGCCTTGTAGCATGCCACGGAAAAGATGCGCCGCCTGGCGGCGCGCGGGAAGGGCGACGACACCTCTATAAGGAGATCATGGGTATGAGCCTCGATATGTTTTCACTCAGTGGCAAAGTCGCCATGGTGACCGGCAGCTCGAAAGGACTGGGCCGCGCGGCGGCCATGGCGTTGGCCAAGGCCGGAGCGGACATTGCCGTGTGCGGCCGCAATCCGGACGATATCGATGCGGCGGTAGCGGAGGTCCGCAAACAGGGCCGTCAGGCTGCGGGTTTTGCATTCGATGTCACCCGTAAAGAGAGCGTGGATCAGGGTGTGGCGGAGATACTGGCGCGTTTCGGAAGGGTGGATATTCTCTTCAACAATGCGGGCACCAACTATCGCGTGCCGGTCCTCGAATATCCGGAAGCGGAATGGGATCGCATCCTTTCCACCAATCTGAAAGCCTACTACCTGGTGGCCCAGGCGGTGGTGCCCCAGATGATCGAACGCGGTTACGGCAAGGTGATCAACATGAGTTCGATTCTGGGGCATGTGGGGCTGCAGAACCAACTCGCCTATGCCTCATCCAAGGGGGGCGTCGAGCAGATGACCAAGGTGATGGCCCTGGAGTGGGCCAAGGCCGGGGTGCGGGTCAACGCCATTGCGCCGACCTATTTTGAAACCGAGATGGTCAAGCAGATCCGGCATGACCGGGAGCGCTTCGACTTCATCAACGAGCGCACCCCCATGGGCCGCTGGGGGCGGCTCGAAGAGATCGAGGGCATCGTCATCTTCCTGGCCGCCCCGGCATCCGATTTCATCACCGGCCAGAGCATCCTGATCGACGGCGGCTGGACCGCCTGGTAGCTTCGCAAAGGAGAGGAGATGGACGACACTTTCTACGACGGCAAACCCTGGCTGCGGACTTACCCCGCTTGGCTCTCCACCCCATTTCCGGGCAAATATGAAACGGTTCTGGACAAGTTCAGGCGGGCGGTTGATCGCTATCCGCAAGCCCCCTGCATGTTCTACTTCGAGGAGGCCGTCAGCTATTCGGAGACCGCCGCCTTGGCCGATGCCCTGGCGACGGCCCTCGACGACATGGGTGTGCGGCCGGGGGACCGGGTCCTTTTCGTTCTGCAGAACATTCCCCAGGCGATCGTTGCCTCGGTGGCGGTCTGGCAGTTGGGCGGGATCGTGGTGCCGGTCAACCCGATGTACACGGCCAGGGATCTGGCGCACCTGATCGCCGACAGCGGTGCTCGCCTTGTGATCTGTGAGGACCTGCTCTACGAGAAGAGCGTGCGCGCCGCTGCGGCCGAGTGCCTGGTGATCACGACTTCGGCGCTCGACCTGTTGGGCGCGCAGCAGTCCATGCCGGCCCAGCTGGCCGGCATCCGCCGGCAGATCTTTGCCGAAACCGAAGATTGGATGGGTCTGCTCGAAAGGTTCGCCGGGCGTCGGATCGCCGGCAATCCGCCGGGCTCCGAAGACATCGCCTACCTGGTTTACACCTCCGGCACCACCGGCCCGCCCAAGGGGGCCATGATCTCCCATGCCAACATCGACCACAACTGCTTCGTGTACCAAACCGCGGCCCGGCTGGATCGCAGCGACGTGATCTGGGGGGTCGCACCGCTGTTCCATATCACCGGCATCGTGGCCCACCAGGCGATCGCTTTTCATCTGGGGATCCCGGTGGTGCTTCACAACCGTTTCGACGCCGCCGATGCGTTGCGGCTGCTTGAAAGGCACGGGGTCACCTTCAGCGTGGCCTCGATCACCGTCTACATTGCCCTGCTCAACCATCCGGCGTCCAAAGCCAGCAACCTGGCCGCTTTTCAGAAGGCATACAGCGGCGGCGCACCGGTTTCGCCGGCCACGGTGGCCAAGTTCAAGGAGGCCCTGGGGCTGACGATCTACAACGTTTACGGTTTGACCGAAAGCGCCTCTCCGGCCACCATTACGCCCCTGGGCATGGAAGGGCCGGTCGACGCCGAGACCGGGGCGCTGTCGGTGGGCCTGATCATTCCCGGCATCGAAGCCTGGATCGTGGATGTGAACGACGCCGCCAAGCCCATGCCGCCGGGCCAGGAGGGCGAGTTGGTGCTGCGCGGACCGAGCATCGTGCGGGGCTACTGGCAAAAGCCGGAGGAGACGGCCAGGGCCATCGTGAACGGCCGTTTCCACACAGGCGATGTGGCCAAGATCGACAAAAACGGGTGGTGCTACATCGTCGACCGCAAAAAGGACCTGATCAATGTGTCCGGTTTCAAGGTGTGGCCGCGCGATGTGGAGGATGTGCTCTACCAGCATCCCGCGGTGCGGGAAGCCGCGGTGGTCGGGGTGCCCGACGATTACCGCGGGGAGACGGTCAAGGCTTTCGTCTCTCTATCAGAGACATTCAAGGGCCGCACCACCTCCGACGAGCTGATCCAATTCTGCAAGGAGCGATTGGCGGCCTACAAATATCCGCGTATCGTTGAGATCATCGACGAGGTACCCAAAACCGTGACCGGCAAACTGCTGCGGCGCGAACTCAAGAACCGGTCGGTAGCGCCTGCCGGGAGCTGAACGCCTTCGAAAATTCTTCAGCCACCATGCGGCGTGCAACGGCCTTGAACCGCATGCGCCGTTACGGCATTCGAAGCAGGGCTTTTGTGAACGCTTAGGCGGCCCGGTATTCGGGATCGCTATTCCCAGCGCACTCGGATGGGGTTGCGGTCGACCAGGCGCTGATACTTGAGTTTGGGATAACCGACGATCAGCACGCTTTGAATCTGATGTCCGTCGGGCAGCCCGATGGCCTCGGCCAGCGGCGGATAGGATCGGGCGGCGATCTCCAGCAACCCGATATAGGTGCATTCCAGTCCCAGCGTGCGGGCGAAAAGCCCCGCCGTGGTCGATGCGATGACACAGTTGTCCTTGGGGGTACTGGTCTCCAGGAGGGAATGAAACATCAGCACCACCGGGGCATGGTGAAAAATCGGGTCGTAGCCCACCGATCTGGCCTGCAGCATGTTTTCCCGGTAACGCACCAGCTTTTCCAACTGCAGCCGTGCCGGTGTCGCCGGGCCGGCGGGCATCGTTTTAAGCGTTTCGGCCGCCTTGGCGCCCATCTCCACAAAAAAATCGATGGACAGATCGGAGAGCCGCTTCTTGCGGTCGTCGTTTTCCAGCACGATGATTTCCACGCTCTGGACGTTGCTGCCGGTGGGCGCATACCGTGCCGCCTCGATCAATTGCTGGATGGTCGCTTTGGCGACCTCTTTTTTCTTGAAGTGGCGGTGACTGCGGCGCTCGCGGATAAAGCGCATGAAGGCATCGGGCGGGAATTGGACCGGCGTGCCGACGGGTTCGAAATTTTTCATGTCCATGCGATGGTGGGTAATGGCGTCCGCCGGGCACAGGGAGACGCAGTGGCCGCAGATGATGCAGCACTTCTCGTCGGCATGGACCGACACCTTTTCGTCTTTCAGGCTGAAACAGCGCGGGCAGCGCAGGACGCAGATGCCGCAGGTATTGCATTTTTCCTGGTTGATGGTGACCCAATTCATGGCTTTCCTCCTCTATGGCATGGCCGGTTGATGGTTGTGTTTCAGGTGGTCGACGGAACGAGCGGGCATCCGGGCGCTGATGGCGATCCCCGCCGCGATGAACGCCACCGCAATGGCCAGCGGAATGTCATATTTGCCGGTTGCATCGTAGAGCGCACCGGCCAGCACCGGGCCTGCGGCGCTCGCCAGCGTCACTACCGGAATGGTCCAGCCCAGGATGCGGGCATAGTTGGCGCGTCCGAAATAGTGGCTCAACAGTTGGGGCATCAAAACGATCATGCCGCCGAAACCGATGCCGGTCAGGATCGAATAGGCGTAGATGAAATGGATCGACCGAGCCCACATCAGACAGAGAATGCCCAGCCCCATACTGGTGAGAAACATGGCGGCCAGCCGTCGGCCGTCGTGGCGCATGCCCAACACGCCGCACAGCAGCCGGCCGATAATACTGCAGCCCAGCATCATGCCCAGGGCCGCTGCCGAACCGATCGGCGAAAAGCCCAGATCCTGAAGGTAAGCGACCTGGTGGGTGCCCAGGATATTGGTGGCAAAGAGGATAATCGAAAAGAGGGCGACGATCATCCATAATGCCGGAGACCGCAACGCCTGCCGGACGGTCCAATCGATCTCCACTGGATGGACTTGCGTTTCGGGGGCCGCTGGTGGTGTGCGCTCCTCAGGATGCGGATAACGGCCGTCGGTTTCCAGACCGATGTCCCCGGGGTGATTTCGGATGATCAGGCCGCCTATTGCCACCGCCAGAACCAGATGAAGACCGGCCAGCCAGGCCCAGGCTTGCTGCCATCCATGAGCGGAGATCAGCCCGCCGATCACCGGCGGCATGACGAACCCGCCGATGCCGCCAGCCGCGAAGAGCAATCCCATGGCAAGGGATCTCTTCCGAACGAACCAGTTGTTGATCACTGAAGTGATGGGAATGAACTCGCCGAAGGCGATGACGACCCCGATGACCAGGCCGAACCAGATGTAGAGGTGCCATACGGTGGTGACTTTCGACATGCCGAACAGGCCCGCCACCGCAAACAGGTTGAATAAGATGATGTTCCTGCGCGCGCCGAAACGCCCAATGGTCATACCGGCCGCCGGGCCGAGCAGGCCGCCGATGATGAAAAAGAGCGTGTACGGGCCTGAGAGGGCGGATCGGCTCCAATTGAAGTGTTCGGCCATGGCCGGGAGGAAGACGCCATAGGCATAGGTGATATTGCCGCACAGGCTGCCATAGACCAGCATGAGCCCGACCAGATTGATCCACCCGTAATACTGGCCGTAGTATGGGCCGAAATATCGCCAACGCCTCTCGTTCATTTTTCGTCCTCTTGCATGAAAGCTGCCCACCTGCTTGTTGCGTATGACTTTATCGAACAGGATACGGCCATCATGCGCACCCGTCCCAATTGGAGCTCTATTCTATTGACCTTTGGGCCTTACGGCAATACAAGAATGCGTGTTTTAGAATCGGATCTCGGACCATGGATTTAAGAAGGAGTGCACGATGAGTTTAAAGCAATTGATGGATTTATCGGGGAAAGTGGCGGTTATTACCGGCGGATCGCGGGGGCTCGGCCTTCAGATGACCGAGGCGTTGGGTGAATTGGGCGCCAAGGTGGCCATTACCGCCCGCAAGCAACACGAGCTGGATGCGGCCGCCGAGCAGCTGTCGGCTTTAGGCATCGACGTACTGACCTGTTCAGCCGACCTATCCAGATACGAGACGATACCCACCGTGGTGGACCGCGTCATCGAAAAGTTCGGCCGGATCGATATCCTGGTCAACAACGCGGGTACCACCTGGGGCGCCCCGGCCGAGGATCATCCGGCCGACGCCTGGCACAAGGTGCTCAACCTCAATGTCAATGCGCTTTTCTTCCTGACCCAACTCGTCGCCAAACGCTGCATGATTCCCAACCGGTGGGGCAAGGTCATCAACGTCGCATCGGTGGCCGGGTTGATGGGCAACCCGCCGGGCATGGACACCATCGCCTACAACACCAGCAAAGGGGCGGTCGTCAACTTCACGCGCGCCCTGGCCGCCGAGTGGGGCAAGTACAACATCAACGTGAATGCCATCTGCCCCGGCGTCTTTCCGACCAAAATCGCCAAAGTCCTGGTGGACACCATGAGCGACATGATTCTGGCCACGACACCGCTGGGCCGCATGGGCGGACCGGAAGATCTCAAGGGCCTGGTGGCGCTATTCGCCTCTGAGGCCGGCCGTCACATTACCGGACAGTGGGTGGCGGTGGACGGCGGCGCATCGGTGATTTAATGTTCGACAGCAGAAAGGTTCAGATGATGAGTACCACCAGTCAAGGGAATCCGGAAAGTGGTCATTCCATTCGACCCGAACTGGCCGAGCTGATCGAGCGCACCGCACTGGGTCTCGATGAAAACCGGCCGGAGGCGGTCGCCCGTCGGCAGAAAAAGAACCAACGCACGACACGCACCAACGTGGAAGACTTTTGTGATCCCGACAGTTTTATCGAGTATGGAGGGTTGGCCATCGCCGCCCAGCGCTTGCGCAGAAGTGAAGAGGAGCTGAGAGTCAAGACCCCGGCCGACGGCCTGATCGCCGGCATCGGATCGGTCAACGGCGACCTGTTCGGCGAAGAGAACGCCCGCTGTCTGATTTTGGCTTACGATTACACGGTGCTGGCCGGGACCCAGGGCCATTTCAGCCATAAAAAGATGGACCGCATGCTGAAGCTGGCCCACGAGCAGGCGATTCCCCTGGTCCTGTTCGCCGAGGGCGGCGGCGGAAGACCCGGTGATGTGGATGCGGGCGGTGTAGTCATCGCCGGCCTGGATCTTTCCACCTTTGCCCTGTTCGGCGGGTTCAGCGGCAAGGCGCCGCTGGTGGGCATCGTTTCCGGCCCCTGTTTCGCCGGCAACGCGGCCCTGCTGGGTTGCTGCGACGTGATCATCGCCGCCCGGAATTCAAATATCGGCATGGGCGGACCGGTGATGATCGAGGGCGGCGGGCTGGGCGTCTTCCGGCCCGAAGAGGTCGGTCCCATGGATGTGCAGACCGCCAACGGTGTCGTGGATATCCCGGTGGCAGACGATGTCGAGGCCGTCGCCGTGGCCAAGCGATATCTCTCCTATTTTCAGGGTCGGACCAAGGATTGGCAGGCGCCCGATCCGATGCCGCTGCGCGACATCATCCCGGAAAACCGGCGGCGCACCTACGACATGAAGCGGGTCATCGCGGGTATCGCCGACGTGGGGTCGTTCCTGCAACTGCGCCCCGACTATGGCCAGGGCATCATCGCGGGGTTTATCCGTATCGAAGGCCACCCGTTCGGCGTCATCGCCAACAACTGCCAGCACATGGCCGGCGCCATCGAAGCCGAGGATGCCGACAATGCGGCCCGGTTGATGCAGATCTGCAATGTTCACGGCATCCCCATCCTGAGCCTCATCGACACGCCCGGCTTCATGGTCGGTCCGGAGATCGAGACCCGGGCCCAGGTGCGCCATGTGTGCCGCATGTTTGTCATCGGCTCCCACGTATCGGTGCCCTATTTCTCGGTGGTGACCCGCAGGGGATACGGCCTGGGGGCCATGGCCATGGCCAAGGGCGGTTTTCACGAATCCGCCTTCACGGCCTCATGGCCCACCGGCGAGTTCGGCGGCATGGGTCTGGAAGGCGCGGTCAAGGCCGGGTTCAAGAGGGAACTCGAAGCCCAGAAGGACCCCCAGGCCAGGGAAGCACTTTTCAACCAGCTGCTCAGCCAGCTCTACGAGCGCGGCAAGGCGGTCAACATGGCCGCCTACCTGGAGATCGACGCGGTGATCGATCCGGCCGATACCCGCAGGTGGATCATGAAAGGGTTCATGTCGGCGCCCAGCCGATCCGCCAAGGAGGCCAATCGGCCCTACATCGATCCGGTTTAACCTTGACTCGGATTCCGACGGAGATGTGAGTGCATTGGCGTTCATGGTCAACGGCTATTTCGATTGGGAGAACCGAACCGCCTTCACCCCCTATATCGGTGGCGGACTCGGCTATGCCCGCGTAGAGATCGACGGGAAGGCCACTTATGGCAGCAATACGACCGTCAAGTGGGATGATCACGACAGCGGATTGGCCTACCAGTTGATGGCTGGCCTCGCCTGGGACCTTTCGGATGCGATCGTTCTGGACATTTCCTATCGCTATCTGAATTGCGATGACATCGAAATTGCCGGAACGTCCAATTGGGGGTTTACCGTTGAAGACGAGATCGATTACGAGAGTCACAATTTCATGATCGGGCTCAAGTGGTTTTTTTAATTGGGAAAACCGGTTCACCGGCCAGGCTGTAAAGCCTATAAATCGTCGGTATCGAAGGTGTTGCAGGCGCCATATCTGCCGGTGGTGAATCCGCGCTTGAACCATTTGACGCGCTGGGCCGAGGTACCGTGGGTAAAGGCATCGGGCACCACATACCCCCGGCTCTGCATCTGAAGGCGGTCATCGCCGATGGCATTGGCGGCGTTGAGCGCCTCTTCGATATCCCCTTCTTCGATGATTTGCCGCGCCCGATGGGCGTGGTGGGCCCAGAGCCCGGCAAAGCAGTCGGCCTGGAGCTCCAGTCGCACCAGCAGTTCATTGGATTGGGATTGAGGGAGCCTCTGGCGTGCGGTCTGAACCTTGTCCATGAGCCCCGTCAGGGTTTGCACGTGGTGCCCTATCTCGTGGGCGATGACGTAGGCCTGGGCAAAGTCTCCGGGCGCCTGGAATCGCTGCTTCATCTCCTGGAAAAAGTCCAGGTCGAGATAGACTTTCTGGTCGGCCGGGCAATAAAAAGGTCCGGTGGCCGATTGGGCATAGCCGCAGGCGGATTGTACGGCGCCCGAGAAGAGCACCAGCTTGGGCTCGATGTATTCATGGCCGCTTTTGGCGAAGATGGCGTTCCAGGTATCTTCGGTATCGGCCAGTACAACGGAGACGAATTCGACCAGTTCCTGTTCCTGGGCGGTCTGTTCATATGGTGCGCTCTGGGACGAGGTGGAACTCAGGGTGCCGGTCTGCTGTAACAATTCCGAAGGATCCATGCCGAAGTAGAGCGCCACCAGAACCAGGATGATGGTGCCGATGCCGCCGCCCGCCACTTTGCGGGAGACCCTTCCGCCGCGCCGGTCCTCGACATTCGAACTTCTGCGTCCGCTCGTCCATCTCATAGTTTTCTCCTTATTGGAGTTTCGTCTTTCCCCGCATACGGTCTGAATAGCAAACGGGATTCCTTTTAACAATGGGATGAATCGGAGCGCACCAAATTGGCTCAGCACCCAGCGTGCACGCTGTTCGGGAAGCGGGATTTATTGTTGTCAACGCCTTTCGAGTTGCGGTTTTTTATGAAATCTGGTCTTTTGGAACGAGTGATTCACCGGATAACAACGAAATTTGTATCATTCCTTAGTCAAAGGAGGCGATTTCGATGAATAAAACCTTAAACGACGTGGTGGTGGTGGACGCGGTTCGCACGGCATTCGGTCGGGCGGGCGAAAAAGGCATTTTCTGGACCACGAGGTCCGAGGATCTTTGCGTGCCGTTGCTTCAGGCGCTGATCCAGCGAAACCCCGGCCTGAAGCCCGGCATGGTGGAAGACGTGTTGTGGGGTGTCACCAATCAGGTCAAGGAGCAGGGGGGTACCATCGGCCGAATGATTTCCATGCTGGCCGGTTGGGGATGGGAGGTGCCCGGATGTTCCATCGATCGCATGTGCGCCAGCGGGCTGACGGCCGTGGGACTGGGGGCTTCCTATATCGCCGCCGGTATGGCCGACGTTCTGGTGTGTGGTGGGGTGGAACACATGGGACACCTTCCCATGGGATTCATGCGTGACGCACATCCGCGCTCCGAGGAGGTGATGGGGGATGCGTCGGCGTTCAACATGGGCATGACCGCGGAAAATATCCACGATCGCTTTCCAAAATTTACCAAGGAGATGGCCGATGCCTATGCCGTAGAGTGCCAGCGCAAGGCCGACGAGGCCATCAAGGCCGGTAAGATGAAGGAGATGATCATTCCCGTGGAAGCAACCCTGGCCGACGGCACGCGGCAGATCATGGACAAAGACCAGCACCCGCGGCCGGGTACCGACATGGCTGGTTTGTCGACCCTGAAAACCCCCTTCCGAGAGAAGGGCGGCCGGGTGACGGCCGGCAATGCCTCAGGATTGAACGACGGTGCGGCCGCCGTGTTGGTGACCAGCGCCCAAAGATGCGCCGAACTGGGACTCAAACCCGCCATGCGCTGGATCGCAACGGCCGTCGCTTCGGTGGATCCCCGGGTCATGGGCATCGCCCCGGTGCCGGCCACCGAAAAGGCGCTGGCCAAGGCGGGCATGACCATCGGCGATATGGATATCATCGAAATCAACGAGGCGTTCGCCGTTCAGGCCCTCTACTTTCTCGATCACTTCGGCCTCAAAGCCGATGAACCCAGGGTTAACATCTGGGGCGGGGCCATCGCCTACGGTCATCCCCTGGCCGCCTCGGGCCCCCGGCTGATCGCGTTCCTCAAAGGGCTTTTCAAGGAAAACCCCAAGGCACGGTACGGACTGACCACCATGTGTGTCGGCCGCGGTCAAGGCTACACCATGATTTGGGAAAACCTCTTGCGATAGAAGACCTTCTTTTTCCGAACCGCGTCGGGGCGGACCGCACGTCCGCCCCGACGTCCCCATCTGTGCGGATTTGCGTGAATCGCTGCCCCCCCGGCGCGCGTGCCGGATGCTGGATAGGCCCCCCTTGACACGGCCATCTGCAACATTACTGTTTTTTTGTCTTGAAAAAAGTAATGAATCATTATCGGAATTATCGACGACAGGAGGCGAAAATGAAACTTTGGGATAGAGTTCAAAGAGGCATGGAAGCCGGTTTCGACGCTGCCATCGCGGCCGTGCATACCATCACCGAAAAGGCCGGGGAAGGGATCGAGCTGACCCGTCTGCGGCGCGAAAAGGCGCGGTTGGAAACACAGGTGACCCGACGTTTGGCCGAACTGGGCAATAAGGTATTTGAAAGCATCTCCGCGAGCCAGAATGACGAACTGGCCGAGCAACTGGGCGTCAAGGAGATGCTCTTTGACATCGCCCAGGACGAGGCTCGAATGGTGGATGTGGACATGCGTCTCAAAAAAGAGATGAAAGATCGGGAATAGGTTAAAGCCTGACATTCAAAAAGCGGAACCGGAGCTGAGGTGGTGCGGGAACCGATCACTGGGTGTGACCAGCCGGACATCTGAGTGTCCTTCGCGTTGCTCCGGTTTAATTTATACTAAGCACAGTCCTGCCAAAATCAAGGCCTCTCCGGAGAATGCAAGTGCGACTTTTTAAAGATATCGTCGTATAATGCTTGAGTCGCGAAACATCGAACGGCTGCCTCGGAAATTCATAGGGAGCCTGTCCGCCGGTCAGCTCCTTATCGTTGCGTTCTATGCGGAATGGAAACCGAGCCAACCCCAAGAGGTAACTGATGACGCTAATAAAAATTGATGAAACCAGATGCAAAAAAGACGGATTTTGCGTGCAGGCGTGTCCAGCCAACATTATCAAGCAGACAGATGAGGACAGTGTTCCCTTCATGATCGAGCAAGGCCGCCAGATATGCCTTCGGTGCGGTCATTGCGTGGCGGTGTGTCCCCACGATGCCCTCGACCACGAAGAGGTGTCCATCGAAAACAGCCCCAAGATTCAAAAGAACCTGGCGATCAACCGGGAGCAGGCATCGCAGTTTCTCAGAACCCGGAGATCTATCCGGCGGTTCAAGAATAAGCCGGTGGCCAAGGAGACGATTCAAGCGCTTATCGATTCGGCCCGCTACGCTCCCACCGGGGGCAATTCACAGCTGGTGACCTGGACGGTTCACACGGATCCGGCCCATTTGACCCACATAGCCGACCTGACCATCGGGTGGATGAAAGCCGCACTGGCATCGGATGCAGGCAAGCATCTGCCACCCTATTTTCCGAGGTTCGTCGATGCCTACGAAGCAGGAACAAACTCCATCACCCACCATGCACCGTGCCTGGTGATCGCCTCCGCCCCGGGATATTACGACAATGGCATGGTGGATCTGTCCATCGCCCTGTCCTACTTCGAACTCACAGCTGTTGCCAACGGCCTTGGCACCTGCTGGATGGGATTGATTGCCCGGGTCCTGAGACAGGATTCGCAACCGCTTCGACAGTCGGTGGGCCTGCCCGACGGCCATACCTATTTTTATCCAATGGTGCTGGGGTATCCGAAATTCAAATACCACAGGCTTCCGGAGCGGAAACCGGCAACGATTATCTGGAAGTGAAGTAAAAAAAGTTATACTGTACCACATCGCCTGTGCCTGCTTTTTCGGACATCCTGGCCATTAACCAACAGTCAGCAGTTATGACTGAATGTGATTCAACCTGAAGGGCATCCATTCCAAAAGCTGTTTGATAAAAAAAATTCGCATAGCATCGGCCACCTGCCCCACCCGGGCCGGATTTAATGACTGGCATTCAGTTAGAACCCTGACTGACAGTAGGTTGATCGACCCCTGATTTAACCAAGTCACAGAAGAGGAGAGCTCAATGGGCGGTTTTAAGGAATATGGCCAGTATGATGCGATGGGCTTGGCGGAACTGGTGAAAAGGGGCGATGTCACCGCGAGTGAACTTTGTGAAGCGGCGATTGAACACATCGAGCAGGTGAATCCGAAACTGAACGCCGTGGTGACACCTATGTTCGATGCCGGGCGCAGTGCGGCAGCCCGGCCCTTGCCCGACGGGCCTTTCGTTGGCGTTCCATTTTTGTTGAAGGACCTGCTGGCCGCCTATGCAGGCGTGCCGATGACCAGCGGCTCCAAGGCCTACAGAAATTTCGTGCCCGATTACGACGCTGAAATGGTGAAGCGGTTTAAAAAAGCGGGTCTGGTCATCCTGGGCAAGACCAACACGCCTGAATTGGGCCTGATGGGTGTCACGGAGCCGGAGGTGTTCGGCGCCTGCCGCAATCCCTGGCACACCGATTACACGCCCGGCGGTTCGAGCGGGGGATCCGCGGCGGCCGTGGCGGCAGGCATGGTGCCCATGGCGGCTGGCGGCGATGGCGGCGGCAGCATTCGGATACCGGCTTCCTACTGCGGCCTTTTCGGCCTGAAACCCTCACGCGGCCGGAACCCCAGCGGCCCACGCAACGGGTGGTCGTGGCAGGGGGCCGTACAAGAACACGTCATCACCCGGTCCGTGCGCGACAGCGCCGCCGCCCTGGACGCTACCCAGGGTCCGGATACGGGCGCTCCCTACGAAATCAGTCCGCCTTCGGGATCCTATCTCGAAGCGATTGGAACCCCTCCGGGGAGGCTGACCATCGGCTTCAGCGTGACCTCACCCATCGGGGCGTACGTTCACCCAGAATGCGTCAAGGCCGTTGTCAAAACGGCCAAATTGCTCGAAGACTTGGGGCATCACGTCGAAGAAAAACAGACGGGTGTGGACGGCAAAGCGGTTGCCAAAGGCTACCTGACCATGAATTTCGGCGAAGTGGCCGCTGACCTGGAAGAGATGCGGGCAGTGCTGGGAAGAAAAGTCACGGTCTCGGACGTCGAGCCGACGACCTACACGCTGGGGCTTCTGGGGCGGGCCGTTTCGGCAGGAGAATTCGTTGCGGCCATGCGGGCATGGGACCGCTCTGCAAGACAGATGGGAGCGTTCTTCCAGGCCTATGACCTGTACATGACACCCACCGCAGCGAATCTTCCGGCCAAGATCGGTGCATTACAACCGTCGCCGGTCGAAAAAGCCTTGATGAAAGTGGTCAATACGTTGGAGATAGGACGGCTGCTTAAAGCCACGGGAATCGTCGACCAGTTGGCCGGCAAGAGCCTCGAACGCACGCCTTTCACCCAGGTGGCCAACCTTTGCGGCCTGCCGGCCATGACCGTCCCCCTGCACTGGACCCCGGATGGCCTTCCCTGCGGCACGCACTTCATCGCCCCGTTCGGCCGTGAAGAGAGACTGTTCCAACTGGCGGCGCAACTGGAAGAGGCACGGCCATGGGCCGGCAGAAAACCTAGGATATGGGCAGCTTGATGAAGCATCAGATGCAGATTTCGGAAAATGTCTGGCAAGTGGGCGGCACAGAGGTTACCGCGCCCGAAGATGCGGCTGCCTACCTGGTGCATATGGGCAACGCTGCGGCCCTGGTCGATGCCGGCTGCGGTGACGCAACCAGAGCTTTGATAAAAAACATTCGCCGGGTTCTTCCGGACGATGTGCCGATCACTCATTTGTTGCTGACCCACTGTCATTTCGATCACACCGGCGGTGCCGAAGAGGTTCGCGTGCATCTGGGCTGTAAGATCGTCGCCCATCGGTTGGACGCTGCTTATCTGGAGGCGGCCGACAGCCACGCAACCGCGGCCACCTGGTACGGACGGCGCATGCAGCCGTTGCGCATCGACATAAAACTCGATGGACCGATGGAAATAATTCCAGTGGGCAATGGGGAGATTACGGCCTGCCATTGCCCGGGCCATTCGCCAGGCTCGGTGGTCTACCTGGCTGATATCGATAAGCAAAAGATCCTCTTCGGCCAGGACATCCACGGTCCGCTGCATCCCAGCCTGCACTCTGACCGTTCCGATTACCAGAAATCCCTGCGATTCATAATGGACCTTGAGGCAGATATCCTATGCGAGGGGCATTTCGGCATTTTCCGCGGCCGTGAAGAGGTTCGGAAATTCATCAAAGCCTTCATGCAGTAAAGGATAAAGGGTCATTAGGCATATATGGGTGAAATTTTATATAGCTTATTGTTTTGTTCAGATAAAGTTCCCTTCATTCCATGGTATGTGTCCAGCCTTTTCACCTCGGTGAATTTTACTTTCGTGTCGATAATGGATTCCCGAATTTTGGTCCGACTCTAACATTGAAAAATATAGGCAATGAACTAACCGTGCTTTTTGCGCAATTCCGTTTTAAGGATCTTGCCCGAGCCGGTCTTGGGCAGCTCTTTCACGAAGGCGATCGCCTTGGGCGTCTTGAATCCCGCCAGCCGCTCGCGGGCAAAGGCGATCAACGCCTCTTCCGAGGCCGCGGCGTCCGGTT
>Ga0209270_1000502_pt1 | contig 81877 bp, 59 predicted proteins | sample MTBAKSrepl1MetaG_FD_187456 | JGI IMG/M metagenome (GOLD analysis project Ga0209270, IMG submission 187456) | Enrichment culture microbial communities from Arthur Kill intertidal strait, New Jersey, USA, that are MTBE-degrading - MTBE-AKS1... | ecosystem: Environmental > Aquatic > Marine >...
TGCCGCAGGTGCCCGACCGGACGGCGGCGATCCTGGCCAACGACCCGGCCATCATCCCGTGGCTGGTGGAGGGCGTGACGCGCCTGGAGAAGGCCGGCGCGGCGTTCATCGTCATCCCCTGCAACACGGCCCATTACTTCCACGACCGGATGCAGGCGGCCGTCGCCATCCCCATCCTGCACATGATCCGGGAGACGGCCGACGAGGTGGTCCGTCGCCATCCGGACTGCAAGACCGTGGGGCTGCTGGCCACCACCGGCACGCTGCAAAGCGGGTTGTACGCGCGCGAGTTCGAAGCGCGCGGCATCCGGGTGGTGACGCCCGACGAGGCCGTGGAGCGCGACTGCGTCATGGCCGCGGTTTACACCCACATCAAGTCGGGCACCGGCCGGCAGACGGCTGAGGACCTGCTGGCCCGGGCCGGCGACCACCTCGAAGCCCGGGGCGCCCAGGTGCTCGTGCTCGGCTGTACCGAGATTCCGTTGGCCTTCAATCCGGCGCGGGCCCATGTGCCGGTGGTGAACGCCACCCGGGTCCTGGCCGAGGCGGCCATCCGCGCCTACCGACAAACGACTCACTGACCGCCGGCTCGCAACGTCGTTCACCACCGGATGCCGTTCAGGCCAAATATTCGAATATTGAGGTGCAAGCATGAGCGTCCAGCCCTTGACCCGATGCAAGCTGTGCGGCCATGAACTGGCCGGTCCCGCCCAGATCGACCACGCCGTGCATCACTACACGTGCGCCCGCTGCGGACGCGTCGCCATCCATGACGGCGTGGAGCCTGACCCGATCCGCGACGTACTCCACCTTCTGTCCGGCTGGACCCGGGAACGCACGGAGAAGAACGAACCGCCGCTGCCCATCCTCCCCAACGCGGTCGATCCGGAAACGGAGGGCATCTCGCTCGAGGCCATTCTGATGCTGCCCACGATCCCGCGCGGCATCACCGACCGGATGCACAAGCTCATGGACGCCATGTATCGGCGCAGCCCCTATTTCGGCGCCGAGCTCTCCCTGTCTTCATTCCGGGACTACCCGCTGGCCTACCTGGACCACATCTCTGAACAGTTGGAGCAGCGGCATCCTTTCCACAAGCTCATGGAGCAGATCATCAAGAAGGGGTGGATCAGCCAGGGCAGCAGTCAACTGTACTACCTGACAGCCGAGGGGATCGATCATCTGGAAAAAATTCGCCAGAGCCGTCCCGACAGCCGCGACTGTTTTGTGGCCATGAAATTCGGCGACGACTTCCTGGACCAGGCCTATCGGGAAGGAATCGCGCCCGCCATCCAGAACGCCGGCTATCGCCCCGTCCAGATGGCGTACCTGGAGCACAACAACAACATCCTCGACGAAATGCTGGCGGCCATCCGCAAGAGCCGGCTGCTGGTCGCGGACCTCACCCGCCAGAATCAAAACGTCTACTTCGAAGCCGGGTTCGCCCACGGCTTGGGGATTCCCGTCATCTACACCTGCCGGGACGACGATGCCCCAAATATCCGGTTCGACACCCAGCAGTTCAGCCAGATCCGCTGGAACTCGGCCGACGATCTCGCCGTCAAGTTGAAAAACAGGATCCTGGCTACGATCGGCTAGGGGGAGTGGCCGGATTCATCCGTCCCAACATGTCCGCCAGCTCGTGTTTCGACAACGATCGGTCCAGAGCTGTTTCCGGCGCGACGATTCCGTTCGCCACCAGGGCGGCCAGTGACTGGTTCATGGTGATCATGCCGGTGCCCGGCTGGGACTGCATGAGCGAGTAGATCTGGTGCACCTTGTCTTCCCGGATCAGGTTCTGCACGGCCGGCGTTCGGATCAGCGCCTCCGTGGCGATCGCCATTCCTTCCTCGTCCGCGCGGCGGATCAGGCTCTGGTGCACGATGCCCTGCAGGCAGGCGGCCAGACCGGCGCGAATCCGGTTCTGCCGGTCAGGTGGAAACCAGTCGATGAGCTTGTGGATCGTATCCAGGGCGGAGACGCTCGAGACGGCGCCCAGAACCAAACGTCCGGACAGCGCGGCTTCCAGCGCCCGCTCCGTGATTGCGGCGTCCCGAATTTCGCCGATCATGATCACATCCACATCCTCGGTCATGGCCGAGTCCAGGGCCTGCGCGACGGACAGCGTGTCGCCGGCAACATCGCGCTGGCTGACGATCGACTCCTTGTGCCGGTGGATGTATTCGACGGGATCCTCGATGGTCATGATGTGGTAGCCGAACCGGGTGTTGATCCAGTCGATGATGGCCGCCAGCGTCGTCGATTTTCCCGCGCTGCGCCCGCCGCTGACGAGGATGAGCCCGCTGCGGGCCTGCCCCATCGTGCGGACGATCGGGGGAACGGCGAGATCTTCCAGGCTGGGGATCTCGCGGGGTATCACGCGAAAAACACCCGCAAGGGCCTGTTGCTGATAGAACAGGTTGCCGCGGAATCGCGCCAGCCCGTCGACATCGAACGCGAAGCGGATCTCCCGCTCCGCTTCCAGTTGTTGCCGGCGGGATTCCGGAAGAAAGGCCAGCAACAAGTCCCGCGTTTCCTGCCAGGTAAGCGGGGGATGGGACAGCGGGGCCAACTGGCCTTTTCGCCGGATGCGCGGCACCGCGGCGACCGTGATATGCAGGTCGCTGCTCCGGGACTCGAGCAACTGCCGCAGCAAGCGGACAAGGCCGTCCTTTCCGGTCTCGCCTGCCGGAGGATCGGATTTCGACTGGATCTCCGGTCGGGTCATCTTCGATCATCATAGATAGCGGTTCGGTGCATGTCAAGGCCGGGGGTTGATCGGGCGACCGCACCCCGACCACAACTTTAATGTGAACTTTTTCGTGGCGCGGCCGTTCTTGGAATTAATCAAGCGGGAGGCCTTTATGCGATACATCCACATGGGACGCAACGACTGGAATGCGGCGGTCATTCTCTTCGTGATTCTATGCTGCGGCGTGTTTCCATCCGCCGATGGCGCCGGCGCTCCGACGAATCCCGATGCTGAAAAGCAGATCCGGCTCAGTCGGCAACACCTGCAGACGGGCGATTACGACGCGGCGGCGGAATGCGCCGAAACGGCCGTGGCGCTGGCGCCGGGCAATTCCCACTATCAGATGGTCCTCGGCGACGCGTACGGCATGATCGTCCGGGACGCCAGCATCTTCACCAAGATGTCCTGGGCCAGGAAGTGCCTGGCGGCTTATCAACAAGCGGTGAAACTGGACCCGGCCAATCTCGACGCCCGCCAGCGCCTGATGAGTTACTATCTGCAGGCGCCGGGGATTGCGGGCGGCAGCGAAGACAAGGCGCACGCCCAGGCCGAAGAGATCCGGAAACGGGATCCGCTGGCCGGTCACATGGCCTGGGGAACCATCCATCGGAGCAGGAAAGATTTCACGGCGGCCCAGTTGGAATATCGCCAGGCGCTCGACATCCAGCCGGATGACAAGCAGGCGAATATCATGTTCGGCTACGTTTCGCTCCGCCTCAGCCAGTATGCCCCCGCCGGCGAGGCGTTCCGGAAAGTGCGGGCCATCGATGCCGACGATCCCAACGGACTGTTATTCACCGGAGAAATCGCCGGCCGCACCGGGCAGGACCTGGAAGACGGCCGGCACTGCCTGGAGCGCTTTCTGCAGCTCCAGGTCAAGGCCCGCAAGACTTCGCTGGCCGAAGCTTACTACTGGCTGGGGGTCATTCTGGAAAAACAGGGGCAGCGGCCGGCCGCCAGAACGGAATACCAGGCGGCCCTCTCGCTGGACTCGAAAAACAGTGATTACAAGCAAGCCGTCAAGAAGCTCGGCCGCTGACGCCGCCAGGGCCCCGGGCCGCCCCGGTTTCCGCCAGCACCCGCCCCGGTGACACGGCACCGTGGCGCACGGCCGGGCTCGCGGCAAGACGCATCCCCGACAGCTTACTCCTTGTGCTTTTCCAGCATTTCCGTGAGCCGGTCGATCTTCCGGTCCAGGACGGCGACCTTGGCCTCCAGGTTGTCGTTGTTGTCGCTCACCATGGCGTCCACGAAGATGGAATTGACCAGCGACAGGCCGAAAATCCCGCCGGAAACGAGCACGGCGATGAAGAAGAGCTTTGTCAGAAAGCCCGCCGCCGGGGACAGGTTCTCGGCCAGGTGTTCCGGGATGTCGTACCACCCCTCGATGGTGAACACCTTGAAGGTCGAGTAGAGCGACGCCAGGGGGTCACCGAAGTAATCCGGAGCGACACCTTTGTACAGGACGCAGGACACGATGGACACGACGAAGATGAAGACGAAGAATCCGATCAGCACCACCACCGAGGTCCGCAGGGCGCGTTGCACCCCCGCGATCAGCGACCGGATATCGGGGACGAAGCGCAGAAACCGGAAGAATTTGAACACCCGGAGGATCCGCAGCACCAGCAGAAATTCCAGCCCCGCCTCCAGATGAATCAGCCAGAACAGGAGCGAGGGAACGGCCAGCAGCACCAGAATGCCGTCAAAGACGTTCCACAGCGACGCGGCGTACTCCTTGAATCCCCAGGTTCCAAGCTTGACCAGCATTTCGACGACGAACAGCAGGGTGATGCAATGGTCCAGGACGGTCAGCCCCTGTTCCATGCCGCCGGGCAGGTCAAAGCCCTGGATGAAGATCAACAGGGCGTTGACGACGATCAGAGCCAGGATGAACGAGTCGTTCAAAAACAACGCGGCGAGTATCCGGTGTGCTGGCGTCTTTTTGCGGGCAAGCATAGGCGGATGGTAGGCAGGAGCCTTCGAAATGTCAAGCGCGGCCCGGAGCCGGGAGCCGTCATCCGCATCCCGACCGGCTCATCAGGTCACGCCGCAACGAATGGGGCAAAATTCAGAGCAACCGAATCGGTCCCCTGCATTATAATGACGGTCAGAGCCCACTGGCAGCCGGCTGAAAGCATCGCTGAACGCGGGTGGCTCGGCCCCACGTCGGCATTTTCACCGTCAGCCCCACCTGCGCGAGTGACCGTGAGGGCGGAATGCCTGATCTGATCCATCTGATTTACTGCAGCGCGGCGGCGCGCCCCCTCAGCCGGGAGGAGCTGGCGACGCTGCTGAGCCGGGCGCGCGCCAGCAATGCCCGGCTCGGGATCACCGGCATGCTGCTCCACAGCGACGGCAGCTTCTTCCAGATCCTGGAGGGGCCGGCGGACGTCATCGACCGCCTGTTCGCGGACATACGCCGCGACCAGCGCCACCGCCAGATCACGCTCATCATCCGCGAGCCGCTGGCCGCCCGGAACTTCGCCGATTGGACCATGGGGGTCGCCGACATCACGCCGGAGGAGCTCGACGGCGTCGTGGGCGCCAACGACTTTTTCGCCCGGGGGGAGTCCTTCATCGAAATCGGCGAGGGCCGGGCCAAGAAGCTGCTGGCGGCCTTTCGGGAGGGACGCTGGCGCGCGGCGCTCAGCGACCGGAGCGTCCCCCGGGTGACCGCGGCCCGCCCGGATCCGGAGCCGCCGAACCGGTTCACGTTCGCGTTCCAGCCGATCGTCCATGCGCCGAGCCGGGCCATCTACTCCTACGAGGCACTGCTCCGCGGCCCGGACGGCGAACCGGCCGCGACGATCCTGCAGGGGATACGCCCGGCCCAGCGCGTCCGTTTCAACGAGCAGAGCCGCACCGCCGCCGTCGAGCTGGCGGCGCGTTTGGGATTGACCACCCGGCTCAACATCAATTTCATGCCGTCGGATGTCCGCCTGTCACCGACCGCCATTTCTTCGCTGATGGAGGCCGCCCGCCGCTGCGGCGTCCCGTCCGGCCGGATCGTTTTGGAAATCCTCGAGAGCGACATCATCGGCAGCGCCGAGGACTTCGCGGCGGCGATCAACGCCTACCGGACCGCCGGCCTGACATTCGCCATCGACGATTTCGGCGCGGGCTACGCCGGCTTGAACCTGCTGGCCGAGTTCCAGCCCGATCTCGTCAAGCTCGACATGCAGATCGTCCGCGGCATCGAAAGCAAGGGCCCGCGCCAGGCGATCGTCCGCGGCATCGTCCGGACGTGCCGGGACCTGGGGATCGACATCATCGCCGAGGGCGTCGAGACACCGGACGAATACGCCTGGTTCCGGACCGAAGGGATCGAACTGTTTCAGGGATTCCTTTTCGCCAAACCCGGATTCGAGTGTTTGCCGACAAATTGTCATATCCCGGACTGACGCCGGTTGCCTACATGCCGGCCGATCACTCATCAACCGATTGGATTCACCGTGTGCCTGCGGTGGCGGATGCGAATACGCGCGACGAGCAAACCATGAGCCACGGGCGGCGACACTGGATCTGGCCGGTCGGGGCGGCGCTGCTCTTTTCCGGCAGCTACATCGCCGGGCGGATCACCACCGTCGAACTGACGCCGCTGACCGCGGCGCTGCTCCGCTACGTCGCCGGCTTCGCCTTTCTCGCCGCGCTGGCCGCCTGGCCGCGCCGCCGCGCGAGGGGCCTGTCCGCGGGCGACCACGGCGTGCTCCTGCTGGCCGGCCTGGCGGGCGTGAGCCTCTACCAGTTCCTCTTCTTCGCCGCGCTCCGGTACACCGCCGTAGCCCACACCGCCATCATCAACGCGCTGAGCCCCATCGTCACGGCCATCCTGGCGGCGGTGTGCATCCGGGAGCGGCTGGCGGCGCGCCACTACGCGGGGGTCGCCATTGCCGTCGCCGGCGTGTTGCTCCTGCTCAGCCGCGGCGACCCGGCCCGATTGCTGGCACAGCCGCCCAACCGGGGCGACCTCTTCATGCTGCTGGCGGTGGTCGCCTGGGCCGCTTACGCCCTGCTGGTGCGGCGCCTGTCAGCCCGCCTCGACGGCTGGACCATCACGTTCGCCAGCACCGGTTACGGCCTGCTGTTCCTGGCGCTGGCCGCCGTCGCGGCGGACGACGTGGCGGGACAGGTGCGGACCCTGTCGACCGCCGGCTGGGCGGCGATCCTCTACATGGGGATCGGCACCTCGGGATTGGGCTACCTGCTGTACAACCGGGCCATCGCCCTGACGGGACCCACCCGGACCGCCGGCGTCGTCTACAGTCTGGTGCCGGTGGGCGTGGCCGCCCTGGCGTGGGCCTGGTTCGGCGAACCGGTCACCTGGATCATGACGGCCAGCGCCGCCCTGATCCTGGTTGGGCTGTACCTGCAGCAGAACCGCCGGTGAGCCGGCGCGTTTCGGTTCGGCGCGGTCGTTTGGATGATTGTCAGCCTGGGGTGGAGGTGGCGATGAATGACTCCCGGCCCGAATTCCGAATCGAGGCATCGCGGCTGACCTGGATCCTCGGCACCCTGGTGGCGGTGCTGGTGCTGGCCAGTTTGGGGGCCCAGTTCGTGCGCTTCCACAGCGCCGATCCGAACATTCCGGTCGTCAAAAAGTTTTATCTGGACGAAGAAAACAACCTGCCCACGTTTTTTTCGACACTCAATCTGCTCCTGGTCTGCGGTCTGCTGGGTGCCGCGGCCGTCCAGGCCGGGTGGCGGCGGGATCCGCACGCCCGGTATTGGCGCGTCATGGCGCTGATCGCCTTTCTGGTCGCCCTGGACGAGACGGCCAGCCTGCACGAGGCGCTGAACAGGCGTCTGACCGGCTTGCCCGACTGGGGCGGCATCTTCCATTTCGCCTGGGTGCTTCCCGGCAGCATTTTGACTGTCGGGCTGGCTTTCTTTTTCTGGCGGTTTTTGCGGCGCCTGCCGGTCTGGACCCGGCGCCGGATCATGCTGGGTGGCGCGATCTTCGTGGGCGGCGCGCTGGGCCTGGAGATCGTCGGCGGCAGCCATGCCAGTCGATTCGGCGAAGACAATCTTCTGTATAGCCTGATCGTCACCGGAGAGGAAGCCCTGGAGATGGTGGGGGTCGTGGTCGTCATCCACGCGCTGGTCACACACCTGGCCAGGACCTCCGCGGAAGTGCGCCTCACCTTCCGGGAGTCGAAGGTCACTCCGGAAGCCGGCCGACCGGCGGCGGTTCCGCCTACTGGCGCGTGATCTTGTTGTACAGCCAGGCCAGCAGCACGCCGCCGATCCAGCCGTCCAGGATGCCGTAACCCACGGCCACCAGCACCCCCCAGAAGCCCCACTGGCCGTAGTGGTACCCCGGATAAATCGATTCGACGAGCCGGAGCAACGCCTCGCCATAGCCCGGTGCCAGCAGGTTGGCCACGCCGACGCACAGGAGCGTCAGGCCCCAGACGGCGGACACGGCGCATCCGAAACGGACGACTTGCAGCTTCATGGTTTCCTCCGAACGGTGGTTCTATCAGCGGCCCGACCCGGTCCGGCGCGGCGGCCGATGGGCGGCACCCACGGGTGCCGGCAATCGGCGCGCGGTCGGAACTTCGGATCGGTGAGCTGATCATACGCCGGGGGGGCGGTTCGCGCAAGCCGGATAGCGGCGCGCGCCGGGGGCGGGTTGTCGCCCGTCACCCCGGCGCGCCAAACGGCCTGGACCAGCGGGCGCCCGGACTCAGGCGCCGGATTTCAGCGGCTGGCCGCAGAAGGGGCACAGCGACCAGTTGGGATCGGCCGGCTTCCCGCACTTGGGACAGGCTGTGGACTGGTCGTGGCCGCAGTAGGGGCAGATTTTGTAATCGGCCTGCAGCCCCTGGCCGCATCCCAGGCAGACCTTCTTGTGCATGAAGCGGACCACCAGGTAGATGATCACGCCCACCAGGTTCGGCACCCAGGTCGCCACGGTGGCCCACAGCCAGGGATCCAGTCCCCGTTTGGCCGCGTCCCGGTAGACCAGGACGGCGATCAGCGTCAGGATGCCGAACGGCACGATCAGCAGGGGCAGCAACAACAGGAACGTCCGGTCCGTCGTTTCGGCGAAGACGTTGGGCAGGATCACCACGAACAGGGCCGCGCACACCAGCAGCGCGACCAGCCCGGTGATTGCCCAGAACACGTATTTGAACACGGATTGATTGGCCATCGTCATACCTCCATCAAGAATGTAACCGTTCGTCCACGGCGAGCATCAGGCGACCCACCGGTTCCCGTCCGGCGAGGAGCAGCAGCATCGCCACGCTGCTCAGCAGCGAGGCGCCGGCATAGCCCGCGAGCTTCACCGTCCAGCTCACCGCCGGCAGCCACCAGATCAGCGCCAGCGGCACCACCCACAGGGCCGACAGGACCAGACTGGCTGCCGTGACGCCCGCCAGCAGCCGGTCGGCGCGGGCGCGCCGTTCGATCCGCCGGACCAGCTCCGCGGGTGGAGCCATCCGTTCCCGACCGATCTCCCGGAGCAAATCATCCACCCGATTCTCATTCATAGCCTGCCTCCTGCATGGCGTCGGCCAGCCGGCGCCGGCCCGTCCACATGCGACTCTTCACCGTGCCCGGCGGCACGTCCAGAACCTCGGCGATCGCTTCGAGGCTCCAGTCGAAGTAGTAATGCAGCACCAGCGGAATCCTGAACTGCGCGTCCAACCCGTCGAGACATTTCGCGAGCATGACTTTCTCCTCACGCCGCTCCAGGGATTCAACGGCATCGGGCGTCCCCGATTCGACCCGCTCCAGCTCGAGCTCCATCTGCTCCCGGGAGAAGAACTCCGCGCACCGCCGCAGCCACCGCCGGCGCCGGCGGCCCCGATCCCGATGCAGGTTCAGGCAGATCGCCACCAGCCAGGGAAAGAACCGTTGGCCGGGATCGTACCGGTGGAAGTTCCGCCAGGCCCGCACCCACGTGTCCTGAAACAGATCGTCGGCATCCGCCCGGTTGGAAGCAAGCCGGCGGCACAGCGTGTACAGGTCGTTCCGGTGGCGCGCGATCAGTGTTTCCATCGACTCTGGCATGTCCCGCCGCTCCTTGACGGCGTCGCCGGCTGGTCCCGGCCGTATTGGTGCTTCCACTGACATCTACGCTCGGGTCCCCGCCCGGTTCAAACCAGTCACCCGCCCTGAATCGCCGATGCGTCGGGATCCCGGCGGCACGGGTCAGCTCACGCGATGCCCGGCATCTCGAGGTTCCCGCCGCCCGCGGTCAACCGACGGTGGGGACGTCCCGCAGCTCACGCTCCAGGCGGGCCATCTCGGCCCGCAGCCGCCGGCGCTCGGCCCGGGCGTACGGGTTGTATGCCTGCAGGTCGGCGAAGGTGGCCCAGTCGTCGCCCGCCGCTGTTTCCATCAGCGCCAGCAGATGCTCCCAGCTCGGGGCCGCGAACGGCGGCTCCCCGGCGGAGAGTCCGGCACAGGCCCGGCCCAGCCACTGGGTCAGGACCAGGGTCCTGGCCATCACCCGGTCGTGGACCGAGGGGCTCGTCCGCACCACCCGGAATCCCCGGCCGGTCCAGTACGCTTCCCAGAACCGGGTGACCGGCGGCGGCGTCCGCCGAACGGGGCAGAGGACCATCGTCTGCCCCGCCGGCTGTTCGCCCAGGCTGCTCGGTCCGAAGAGCGGATGCAGGGGCAGCGCCGCCACCCCCGCCGGCAGTTGCCGCAGTAGCCGGGCCGATACCGTCTTGACCGCGCCGGCCTCCAGGACCACCGCGCCGGGACGCAGGTGCGGCGTCACCGCCGCGAGGACGCCGGGAAGCTCTCGCACCGGCACCGCCAGCATCACCGCGTCGGCGCCGGCCGCCCCGGCCAGGGTGGTCGCACCGGCGTGGCCGGAGATCCGCTGCGGATCCCGGTCATACACCCGGACCGTGAAACCCCGCCCCAGCAGCTCCGCCAGCAGCCGGCCGAGGCGGCCGCAGCCGACGATGCCCACGCTCTCCGGATGATGGTCCATGACGCGCCTCCTCCCGCACGTTTCATCACCGCGGCGCCGGACGCGCCGCGGTCCGCGGGCACAGCCGCGGAAAATCTACGGTGTGATATTGCCACAACCCGGCCCAAACAATACAATACTGAATGAACCGCGAGGACGCCATGACCCATTACAGCCACACCCAGATCGGCACCATGATCCTGGCCGTGTTCGGCTTGGCCCTTCTGGTCATGCTCGTCATTTACCTGACCGTGCCGGCGCCGCCCCAGATGTTCGTCGCGGCCGCCATCCTCGCCCTCACGGCCTTTCTGTTCTCCCGCCTCACAGTGGAGATCCGGGACAGCCGGCTGGTGTGCTACTTCGGGCCCGGACTGATCCGGCGATCCTTCAAACTGGATGCCATCACCGGCTGCGCCAGGGTCCGCAACAGCTGGCTCGACGGCTGGGGCGTCCGGCTGACGTCCCACGGCTGGATGTTCAACATCGCCGGCCTCGACGCCGTGGAGCTGACGCTGGCCGACGGCCGCCGCTTCCGGATCGGCACCGACGAGCCCGACCGTCTCTGCACGGCCATCCGTACCGTCCAGTCGCTGAGGTTCCGCAGCAGCTGAAGTCTTTCGCCCCGTCTCGACAATCCGCCCGGGTTCCATCGCGGCGACCCCATGACACGGGCGGCCGATGATTGCCCGCGGCCGCAGCATCACTTCAGAAACCTTGCCAGCCCCGGCAAGTTGGCCTACAATGCGGCTAATCGTTTGCCGCAGGAGTCAGCGAGGGTGGAAGCTCCGAATGACCGCACGGGTCGGACTTCCGACAGCACGGACATGATCGGCCTCACCATCGGCCATTACCGGATCCTGGAACGGATCGGCGCGGGCGGGATGGGCGAAGTGTACAAGGCCGAGGACACCCAGCTCCACCGTCCGGTGGCCCTGAAATTTTTACCCCCCGAATTGACCCGGAACCCGACGGCCCGCCGGCGGCTCGTCCTGGAGGCCCGGGCGGCCTCCGCCCTGGACCACCCCAACATCTGCGGCGTGCACGAGATCGGCGAGACCGCCGACGGGCGGATGTTCATTTGTATGGTGCATTACGAGGGGGAGACGCTCAAGGACCGGATCGCCCGAGGCCCCATGTCCATCGAGGAAATCCTGTCGGTCTCCGTCCAGACCGCCCAGGGCCTGGCCTGCGCCCATCAGGCCGGCGTGGTCCACCGGGACATCAAGCCCGCCAACATCATGATCACCCACCGCGGCGACGTCAAGATCCTCGACTTCGGGCTGGCCAAGCTGTCCGGCCACTCGCAGGCCGCCGAGTCGGAAGGCACCGTGGGCACGACGGCGTACATGTCACCCGAACAGGCCCGCGGCCTGCCGGTTGACGCCCGCACCGACATCTGGTCGTTCGGCGTCGTCCTTTACGAGATGCTGACCGGCCACAACCCGTTCGCGGCTTCTTACACAAAAGCCACGCTCCACTCGATCCTCAACGAGACGCCGGCGCCCGTCACCGACGTCCGGCCCGACACGCCCCCCGAACTGATCCGGATTATCGTCGCCGCCCTGACCCGGCTGCCGGAGCAGCGCGCGCCGTCCATGGCCGGCGTGCTCGACCAGCTCATCGATTATCGGAACAGCTGCGCTGGCGTCTCGCCCGACGGACTGCACCAGACGGCGGTCCGGCTGACCCGCCGCCAGGGCTGGCAACTGGCCACGCTGCTCCTGCTCCTCGCCGCGGCGGCCGGCTACCTCGTCATCACGCGGCTGACGGCCCCGCCGGCGGCCGACCGGGGATTCGGCCGCGAGGCCGCCACCGCGCGCAAGCCGAAGATCTTCGTCGAACCCGTCAAGATCGCCGGCGCGGTGGACGACGCCCGCAACCTGAGCGACATCCTGACCTTTCTGCTGGAAGTCGACCTCTTCCAGTCCCGCTACCTTTCAGTGATCAAGGAGCCCGAGGGCGCCACCCACCGGATCCGGACGATGTACCTGGAGGGGAGCGCCTGCCGCCTGCAGGCAGCCATCCTCGACGCGGCCACGCAGGAGTATATCGCCTCGGCCCAGGTCGAATTGGCCGAACCGGCGGAACCGCAGGATCTCATCGACGCGCTCACGCCCAGGATCAAGGAAGCGCTGCGGTTCTCGCCCCAGTCCATCGCCGACGACATCGACACCGCCCTGCGGGACGTCACCACGTCGTCGCGCGACGCGCTGCGGCTGTACCTCGAGGCCGACAAGCTGTACGCCAGCGGCCGTTTTGAGGAAAGCAACGCCTGCCTGGAACGGGCCACGGCCCTTGATCCCGAGTTCGCCATGGCCTATGCCCGGATGTCGGTCAACTACGGCCACCTGCGCGAGCTGGAAAACGACCGCCGGTACATCCAGAAAGCCCTGGCGTTCAAGGCGCGGCTCACGCCGCGCGAGCGATTCAATCTCGAGCTGCTGAACTCCAAATACACCGAGGTCAACTACCTCAAGCGGGCGGACCTGGGCCGGCGGTTCGACGCGCTCTATCCCAATGACGCCGGGATCAAGCGCCTGGTGGGCGCGATCTACCGAAACGCTGAGGATTGGCCGGAGGCCGGCCGGTGGTTCGGCGGGGCGGCGGTGGCCGATCCCGCCGATCACCTGGCCGTGCTCAACCTGGCGGAGATCGACATCCGCCAGGGCCTGGCCGTCTCGGCCCGAACGCTGCTCGTGCGCAACCGCCCGCTGTTCAAAGATCCGATGCCCTACCAGGTCCGGCTGGCCTGGACCTATCTGCTGGAAAACCAGTACTCGCAGGCGCGGCAGGAATTGATTCGTTGCCTGGACCTGCCGCGCGAGAAGAGCTGGCTGCACGTCCGGCTGGCGGCTGTGGAAAACCTCTGCGGGCGGCCCGGCGACGCCGAGCGAATCCTCCGCGAACGGATCGGGCACGCCGATCCCGACCAGCGGCTGATGGGCCGCTATGTGCTGGCGGAATTCCTCATCGGTCGCGGCCGCTTCGGCGAAAGCGCCCAGGTGCTCGACGAGGGGCTGCGCGAGGCGGAATCACTCGGGGAAAACGCCATCCGCGTGGACCTGGCCCTGCTGGCCGCTTACCTGGAACTGCGGCGGGACGACGCCGCCCGGGCGTTTCGCCACGCCGAGTCCGCGGGCGCTGCGGCGCCCGCGCTCCTCGATCCCGAGTACGATGCCATGGCGCTCCACCTGCAGGGGCTGGCGCTGCTGGCGCAGGGGCAGGCCGAGGCGTCCGCCGACATCGCCCGCCGGTTGCGGGCCCTGGAGACGGCGAGCGGCATGGCGAAGCTGCGGCGCCACCACCACCACTTGTCGGCGGCCATGGCGCTGCGCCGGGGCGATCCCCGCCGGGCCGCGGCCCTGATGGAGCTGGCGGTCCCGCTACTCGACTGGACTCCCGACGTCCGGTTCTTCGGCAGCCCGTCATTCTACTTCCCGCTGCTGGCCGATGCCTATCTGGCAGGCGGACGGCTGGACCTGGCCGCCGGCACATCCACCCGGTTGCGGGACATGGCCGCAAGCCGCCTGAACACCAGCGACAGTTACGCCCGCGCGCTCCTGAACCTGGGCCGGTGCGCCCGGCAGCAGGATCGTGATCAGGAGGCCCGCCAGTATTACGACGCGTTTTTGAAGATCTGGAACCACGCGGACCCCGACCGCCCGGAACTCAGGGAAGCCGCCGCCGATCGCAATCCGTGACCTCGGGAATCCGGATTCAACGGCTCGGCCGGGGTGCCGCTCCGGTTTTCCGGTCATTTGGTGCAGCCGGTCCCGGCGCTTTCCCGCCCCGCAAGATCCGCTCGAACCGGCAATACCACTCCGGAATCCGGCCGATGCGCCCCGAGCTCAGGGCGGCATCCAACGGGCAGATGGCGCATTCGAAGAGCTCGCTGCAGAACATGCAGAAGCCGCCCGGCGTCAGGCCGTTGTTCATGACCAGCTGCCGGTAGTTGGCGAGGGGGCCGTCGTGTCCCGCCCAGTCGACCGCATCGAACCGGCGGACGTCGCCGAGGCGATATGCGACGAATTCGGCGGTGTGCTCCCGGCCGCGGAAAAAATCGGCGAACAGGTGGCAGCCCCAGATGGTTCCGTCCGCCGCGAGCGCCAGCCGCGTCTCACCGGCGGGACAGCGGAAAATCCGCCGCTCGCCACCGCCGGACGGCTGAGTCGCCCCGGGAGCTTCATCATCCTCCGGGTCGGGCGGCGGCAGCAGCGGGCGCACGTCCCGCAGCGCCGCCGCCAGCGCTTCGACCGCCGCGTCGCTCCATGGCGACTGCCGGTCGTAAGCCAGGACCAGGCGGGGAACACCCAAGCTGAGCAGGAGGCGCACCGTGGCCGGCAGGTCCCGGACCGTCTCCCGGGTGACCACGCAATTGACCGTCAGCCGGATGCCCGGACGGTCGTTCAGGGCTTCCAGCAACCGGGCCAGTGCCGCGGCGCTGCCGGCGGCGCGGTGACGGTCCTGGTTCACGCCGTCGTGGCTCAGGACCACCCGGAACCGGTGGGCGTCGAGAAAGGCCAGTTCGCGGGGCCCCAGGAGACTGCCGTTCGTGGTGATGCCGTAGGCAAGGGCCCGCTTCCCGCCGCGGTTCCACGCCTCGATCCGCCGCACGGCGCGCCGGATCGCCGGGAACACCAGCGCCGGCTCCCCGCCGAAAAACGTCACCTGGCAGCGCGCTGCGGCCAGCGGCAGGAGCCGCGCGCAGGCCAGGCGGACCAGGTCATCCGCCAGATCCCGTTCCGACCGCTGCTGGTAGCAGTAGACGCAGCGGTAGTTGCACCGCTCGGTCATCATCAGGGTGAGGTGCGTCCAGCGCATCGAAGGAACCATACGCGGGGACCGAGGGCGGCGGACCGTCCCGAACATCCCGACAGCCGGCGGACATCCTCGGACGGTGCCGGCCGGTCATGCCGGCCCGTCGGCCGGATCCGTAAAAATTGTTCCGCCGGCCGTTTTCGGATCAGATGCCGGGCCGGGCCGGCGGACACGGCGACGGCCGGCTCATGTACTCCGCGCAGTCGCGCGTGTTTGAGGGTTCGGGCGAACTGAGGACGGTCTCGAGCCCGGTCACGGCGCGTTCCGCGGCATCCGCCAGTTCGCGGGGGGCGCCGGTCCGGCCGGCTGCGACACCCGCCTTGATCCATCCCACCAGATAGATCAACTTGACGCCCTCCGACCGGATTTCAGCCCCCGTTGTCGGGCTTCCCGGCGCCAGGGGCGTCAGCATCCGCCGCAGGATGTCCAGCGCCCGCCGGGCGTCCGTTACCCCGTCGGCCGCCGGCGCCGCTGCCAGCAGGGCCTGGATCTGATCCAGCCAGACGTGGACATTGGGATACGTGGTCTCTCCGTCCATCCAGACACCTCCAAGTCAAATTATCCGATCGGCGCACGCCGCGGCCTGCGCTGCGAAGGCGGGGTCTTTTCCGCCGTCGTTGGCCGATCCGGCATGCCTGCGTTGAAACGTGTGGTATTAATAACACAGGATCACACGCTGACGCCAACGCTTTCACCGCCGACGCCCGCCCCAGGACGTCACGAGGATGACCGACCATGCACATGGACGCCGCCGACCTCAACCTGGACGCCGTGCTGGTGCATGTGCCCCGGCTGCTTGTCCGCGACCCGGTGCTGGGCCGGCACGCCCGGGTCAATTTCCCGGCCGCCGGTTTGGTGGCCCTGGCCGGGGAACTGGAGCGGCGGGGCCGGCGCTGCCGGATCGTTCACCTGGGCGCGGAAAAACTGCTGGATCCGCGTTTCCTGCTGGCGGACTACGTTGGCGAATCCAGCGCCTCCCTCACGGCCTTTTCTCTCCACTGGCACGCTCAAACTCACGACACCCTGAACGCCGCCCGGCAGCTCAAGGCGGCCCGGCCGCACGTGCGGGTGGCGCTCGGCGGGTACACCGCCGGCCACTTTGCCGGCGAGATTCTCGTGCGGTACCCGTTCATCGACGCCGTGGTGCGGGGCGAGGGGGAGCGGCCGCTGGCGGCGCTCGCCGACGCCGTCGGGAGCGGACGGCCCGATTTGTCCGACATTCCCAACCTGAGCTGGCGCGACGCCGGCGGCGCCGTCCGGCACAACCCCGTCGGCTACTGCGCGGCGCCCGCCGAACTGGATGCGGCGGATTTCGCCGCCCTGCGGTTCTACCGCCACCCCGAAACCGTCTTCCGGCTCCAGTGGATCGTGCCGTGGGAGGGACCGGTGCGGCTGCTGCAACGGTTGGGCCGCGGCCAGCGGGACGCGGCGGTGCATGGTGTGTTCGCCGGACGTGGGTGCCCGGGCCGCTGCACCTGGTGCGGCGGCAGCGGCTTCGGCACCGGTCGCTTCACCGGGCGGGCTGCAATCGCCCGGCGCGACCCCGAGCGGACGGCCGAATCGGTGGCGCGGCTCCGGACCGACTGGGGAATCGAGCGGTTCTACTTCTGCTTCGATCCGGACCCCGGCGACGAGGCGCCCACCGCCGCCCTCATCGCGGCGCTGGGCCGGTTGCGGCCGGTCGTGCGGGCGGACTTCGAATTTTTCGGGCTGCCCTCGCCCGAGTTGTGCCGCCTGTTCCGGCTGGCGCTGCACCACGCCTCGACGGTGATCCTGTCGCCGGAAACCGCGGACGAGACACTGCGCCGGCGGCACCGGGCGTACCCCTTCACCAACACCGATTTCGAGGAACGGCTGGACCTGCTGAACCGGCTCCGCGCGCCCACGGTGCTGTACTTCACGCTGGGGCTGCCCGGTGAAACGGCGGCCGGGGTGCGCGCCACCCGCGACTACATCCGCCGGCTGCACCGGCAATTCGCCTGCGTCCGGAGCGTCCACGTGTTTCCCGTCGAGATGGAGCCGGGCGCGCCCTGGTTCGAGGCGCCGGAGCGGTACGGCGTGCGCCTGCGCCGGCGAAGTATCGGCGATTTCGCCGCCGCCTCAGCCGCCGCGACGCCGTCGCTCGGTTACGACACCGCAACGCTGTCCGAGGCGGAGATCCTGCGGCTGCACCGGCGGTTGTTCGCGCCGGGCGGGCGCTGGCTGCCGCCCGTCGCCGGAATCCTGCGCGGGCTGCTCCGGCTGGTCACGGCCGGCGCGGGCGGAACCCCGATCCGCTGGCTGCGCCGCCACGCCCCGTCGACGGGCGGCGGAAACTGACGCGTCCCCGCCGTCCCGGCAGCCCGCCACCCCTATCCCCGGGGTGGCGGTGGCGGGAGGCGGTCCGACCGGGTGGGAGGCCCCGCGTCCACTCCCATCCGCTGCAGCATCCGCCGGGCGTTGTCGTTGCCGGGATTCAATTCCAACGACTTGCGATAGTTGACGATCGCCGCCTCCCGCTGCCCGGTGCTCATCAAGGCTTCGCCCAGGCTGTCGTAGGCATTCCAGGAGTCCGGAAACGCCGTAACGTTCATTTCGAACACGGCGACCGCCGCGTCGCTTTTACCTTGGCCGAGCAACTGGTATCCCAGGGTGTTGAAACGCGCCTCCTCGATGAAATACGTGTGCCGGACATCCGAGCGCATTGCGACAAAACGCGCGCGGGCGGCTTCGATGCCGTTCCGCTCCAGTTCCTCCTGGATCGCCGCGGCGGCCGACGGCTTGATCTGGGACCAGAAAGCTTGGAGGTTGCGCTGGTGGAAAGCCGCAATCCGGGAATCGTCATGGCCGAGCGCCTTGAGGTAATCGAGATCGGCGGGTACGGGACACCTTGCCTGGACTTCCTGGAACGAGAGACCCGCCGCGTCCGCATCGTGAAGCACCTGCCAGTGAAGAATGATGTAGTCCCGCCAGAGCGCCAGCTTGGCCGGGGTCCAGAGGCTCTTGTGGCCGGGGATGACCTGCCGGACCGAGCCGTCCAGACAGTCGTTCAGCACCTCGATCCAGCGGGGCACGTCAAGAACCGCCTGTCCGGCAAACAGGGGGAGCCACCCTTCGTCCAGGAACACGTCACCCGTCAGCAGCAGGCCCTCCTCAGGTACCTGGATAAAAATGTCGGTGCCTGAGTGCGCCCGGCCGAAGAAGACCAGCCGGAGGGTGAGATCGCCGAGGTCCAGGGTGAGGCGGTTGTTAAACGTCAGCCGGGGGGGCGTCGCCACGTATCCGGCCTGAAAGCCGTCCACCACCTGCTGCATCCGGGTGATCCGGCGCTTGAGCTCCGCCGCCGCCTCCGACTCTTTGTCCTGACGGGCCAATTCCGCCTGGGCCACCTCGATGTTCCGGTTCAACTCCGTGATTTGACGCGCCACGTTGACGCCGCTCTGCCGGATGGGCTCCACGCACCCCTCGTACCCGACGATGAGCGCATCGGCGAACTCCTGGTTTCCCTGGACATGGTCCCAATGATGATGGGTGTTGATGACCCAGGCGATGTCGTCCCGGCCCAACTCGCGCCGGACCGCCTGCCGGGCCTGGGCGGCGGAGCGCGGCGATCCGGTGGTGTCCACGAGAACCAGGCCCCGCTGCGACACCAGAACCACCAGGTTGTTCCGCATGTCGGATCCTTCGGTCAGTACCAGCACGCGCGGGCTGAGGCGCTGCACCTGGAACGGCGTCGCGGCCGGCTCCGCCGCTGCGGCCGGCGCCGCGGCAAGCGCCATCCAGATCAATGCCAGCGGGATTCGCCATCTGTTCATGTCGACACCTCCTTCACTGCCCCGTCGGCAGGACCTTCGCCCGCAACTCCCCGATGAAGCCCGCGTCCATCCACCAGATCGCCGGCTGGCCGTTGAGCGGCGCCGTGCGAAGCGACATCAGGTAGCGGTAGCTCAGCCGCGCCGGCAACTCCTCGCCGGACGGGAAGCGCGCGCTCATGAAAAAGAAGAAACGGCCGTCCGGGGAGACGTACGGCGAGAACTCCAGGGGACTGGATGTGTTGATCTCCGGCCCAAGCGGCACCGGCCCGTGCCAGCGGTCCTCCCCGTCGCGGAAGGTGATGAAGTAATCGGTGCCGCCACGGCACTCAGGCCGGCCCACCGCGGGAACGATGATGTAGCTCTCGTCGGGAGCCACGTAGGCGTTGTACCGGTTGGTGCCCGTGTTCACGGCCTCCGGCAGCTTTTCCGGCGTCTCGTAGCGGCCGTCCCGCCACCGGGCGCGGTAAATGAAATGGATCCGGCTCCCCTTCTCCGCCCGGGTGAAATAGAGGGTGCCGTCACGCGTCACCGACGGGAAATATTCCTGCCCGTCGGTGTTCACCGGCTGGCCCAGGTTGTATGGCTCGCTCCAGCTCTTGCCCATACGGTCCATGACCCAGATATCCTGTTCGCCCGCCGCCCTGCCGGTGGCCGGGTCGGGACGGCCGGACAGGAAGAAAAACCGCTTGCCGTCGGGCGAGATGCACGGCTCCAGGTTCACGTACGCCGGGTCTTCCATGTGGGGTGCCACGGCCGGTTCGGTCCACCGACCGTCCACGAGCCGGGAGACCAGGATCGTGGCCAGATCGTAGTTGGCCGCGTACAGTGAGAAATAGATCTCATTTCCGTCGGGCGTCATGGCCACGTCACGAGCCATCAGCCCCGCCGAGACGATACCCGGAGCAAACAGCACCGGTGTGCGCCCGGGCGGCGCCTGGCCCAGCCACGGTCCGGCGAGCGCCGGCCTGCTGAATCCCTTAGTCCCGGCAGCCAGCATCAGAACTGCCGCCAGTGCGGCGACAAACGCTCCGCCGGCGCGGGTCGCTCGAAATCCCTTCGCATGGTTGGTCTTTCCCTTGTGCGGCATCTGTCATCACCTTGACGACGGTGTATCCGATGCTTCCCGCCTATCGGACCCGAATGGGTTGCCCCCGTGGGGCGGCCCGGGTAATCGCCAAATTCAGGCCCGCACGGCGTACACGATCTCTGAGCCAATTGTACGGCTGGACTTGCCTCAAGTTGCAACAGCCGGACAATCGAACGACCCCCGGGCGAAGCGGGTGACCAGTTGCATCGCTGCCCGCATTCTGTCAGACTAGCCGCATGCTGAATGTATCCCCATCCATTGAAAGGTGCGCGCCGGGCATGGTGGCCCTGCTGGGTCTGCCGCTGGACGAGCACTCGTCGTACCGGCGCGGGGCCGCGGCCGCGCCGCCGCGGATCCGGGCGGCCCTGGCCTGCGATTCCACGAACCTGAGCACGGAGGACGGGCGTGATCTCGGAGCGGAGCCGCGGCTGGCGGACCTCGGCGACCTCGATCTCGCCGGCGGCGGCGCGGCGGCGTTGGCGGCGATCACCGCCGCGACGGCGGGCGCGCTGGGCCGCGGCGCCCGCGTGCTGGCTTTGGGCGGCGACCACGCGGTCTCCCTGCCCGTGCTGCGCGCCTACGGCCCGCGCTTCCCCGGGTTGACCGTGGTCCAGCTCGACGCCCATCCCGACCTGTACGACAGTTTCGACGGCAACCGCCTGTCACACGCCTGCACCTTCGCCCGGGTGCTGGAGGAGGGACTGGCGGCGCGGCTGGTCCAGGTGGGCGTGCGCACCCGCACCCCCCACCTCCGCGATCAGGCGCGGCGCCTCGGCGTCGAGTCGCTGGACATGGCCGACTGGACCCCCGGCACGGTCCCGGCGATGAGCGGCCCCGTCTACCTGAGTCTGGATTTGGATGTTCTGGACCCGGCGTTCGCACCCGGCGTGGCCCATCCCGAACCCGGGGGCTGCAGCACGCGCGAGCTGCTGACGTTGATCCGGAACCTGCCGGGCCCCCTGGTGGGGGCCGATATCGTCGAATACCTGCCGGCCCACGACGCCGGAGACGCCACCGCCCGGGTCGCCGCCAAGCTGGTCAAGGAACTGGTTGCCCGGCTCCTGGACGTCGACTGACCGGCGGACGTTCCGCACCGCCACCTTTCAAAGGAGTCAACGAACCATGTCATTCCGACGCATCGTGTCGCTCGTGATCACCTTGTCGTTCCTGGTGATGGCCTACACCGGGATCATGCTGTTCCTCAGCCCCCATGGCCGCGTGGCCAATTGGGCCAACTGGACGCTGTGGGGCCTCGGCAAGGAGGAATACTCCGCCATCCACATCAATTTCATGGTGCTGTTCTTGCTGGCCTCGATCCTGCACATCTGGTTGAACTGGGCGCCGCTGCTTTCATACCTGCGCAACGCCGCCCGTCGTCTGGTGGTGGTCACGCCCGAGTTCCTCGCCGCCCTGGGCCTGACCATCCTGGTCTTCGCCGGCACGCTCCTGGCCTGGCCGCCCTTCCGAAACCTCGTGGCGTTCAACGACACTGTCAAAAATTCCTGGATCCGCACCTATGGCGAGCCGCCGTACGGACACGCCGAGCTGTCCACCCTGAGCCAGTTCGCCCGCTACCTGAACCTGGCGCCCGACGACGCTTTGGCGCGCCTCCGCGCCGGCGGCCTCCATGTCGATGACGTCGGCCAGACCATCGACGCCATCGCCAGGCGCAACGGCCTGCCGCCCCAGCGCGTCTATGATGTGCTCCGGCCGGACGCCTCAGCCGGTCCCGCCAGCCAGTCCCCGGACAATCTGCCGCCGCCCGGATCCGGAGGCGGGCTGGGCCGCAAGACGCTGGCCGACCTGGAGCGCGACGGGCTGATCCGGCTGCCGGTCGCCCTGGAGCGGCTCAAGGCCCGCGGCGTCGCGGCCGGCGCCGATTCGACCCTCAAGGAAGTGGCCAACGAGCTCGGCGTCTCGCCCCACGACCTGCTGAGCGAGCTGCAGTGAGGCCGACGGGCGGCGCGTGCGGGTCATCCTGTGTGGCAGCCAAACGTCGAAAAACGTGACGGACGTCACCGGATCCCATTGATGGCGTTGCAACCAGTGACGGTTCCGGTCCGTATGAAGATTGAATCCGCGATGAGGAGCGACTTGCGTGCGCCTGATTCGATTGCCTAGCGCCCGGTTCTGCCGGTCCGCCGTTCGGTTCGTCTGCATGGCGGCCGCGCTGGCCCTGGCCGCGCCCGCCACCGCCGCCGACGACTCCGTCCGGCCGGTCAAATACAAGCCCTGGCACCCGGCCCCGGGGGACACGTCGGCCAGCGCGGCGTCCCCCTGGACGCCCGATCCCGCCGACCTCCCCGCTCTGCTGGCGCCTTTGGGAACGCCCGCCGATTTTTCCGGCGACGCCCGGTGGCGGCTCAGCGACCTGATCGACTACGCCTTGCGCCACAATCCCCGCACCCGGGCCGCCTGGCACGGCGCCCGGGCGGCGGCGGCGGCCAAGGCGAGCCGTGGCGGCGCCTACCTCCCCACCGTCGACCTGGACGGCATCGGCCAGGTGGGCTACGGCTCCCGCTCCTCGAAGTACGAGGAGTGGCAGGGCGCCCTGGGACCGTCCATCGCGGTCAACTACCTCCTGTACGATTCCGGCGGACGGGCGGCGGATCTGGAGGAGGCCCGCCAGGCGCTGCGGGCCGCCAACTGGACGCACCGCGCCGTCCTCGAGGACGTCGTGCTTCTGGTGCTGGAGGCGTACTACCTCCACCACGGCGTCAAGACCCTCGTCGCGGCGGAGGAGACGGCGGTGCGCGAGGCGCAGGCGGTGCTTGAATCCGCCACGGAACGCCACCGCGCCGGTGTGGCCACCATCGCCGACGTGCTTCAGGCGCGCTCCGCCCTGGCCCAGGCCCGGCTGGCCCTGCAGACCGCCACCGGCGACCTGCGCACGCTGGAAGGCGCGCTGGCCGCGGCCGTGGGACTGCCGGCCAACACGGCGATCCGCCTGGCCGACTTCCAGCCGGAGATCCCGCCCGACGCGGCCGCCGGCGAAGTGGACCGCCTCATCGAAACCGCCCGGCGCCTCCGTCCCGATCTGGCCGCCGCCCAGGCGGAAGCACTCGGCGCCGAGGCCCGCGTGCGCAGCGTGCAGGCCGCCGGCGGCGTAACCGTGGCCGCCACCGCCGGCGCCGGTGCCCTGTACAACACCGGCTGGGACACGCTGCTGGACAACTACTCCGTGGGCCTCACGCTCCGGTTCCCCGTCTTCACCGGCTACACGCACACCAACAACGTCATCCAGGCGCGCGAGCAGTCGGCGGCGGCCCGGGAGCGCGTCCACAGTCTGGCCCAGGCGGTAACGTACGAAGTGTGGCGCAGCTACTACGCCCTGCAGACCGCCGGCGAGAAGATCCTCACCACCGGGGAGCTGCTGGGCAGCGCCACGCAGTCGTACGACGTGGCGCTGAACCGCTACCGCGCCGGCGTGGGCGACATCCTGGACCTGCTGTCCGCCCAGCGCACCCTGGAAGCCGCCCGCTCGGAACAGACCCGCGCCCGGACCGAGTGGCTGCTGGCCATGGCCCGGTTGGGCCGCAACACCGGCCAACTGCTCGACGCCGGCCCCGCCGCCGCCATCGCGCCCGCCGCGCCGCCCGATCCACCCCGATCCCCCGAAGGACAACCATGACACGCATCGCCCGCACCCGCCTGCTGACCTCCCTGCGCACGGCCGGCCCTGCCGTCCTGCTTGCCGGGATCATCGCCGCCGGCGCCGGCTGCACCGGCAAGTCCGCCGACAACGGTCCGCGGACCGCGCCGTCCGTGGCCGTCACCACCGCGCCGGTGGTTCAAAAACCGATGCCGGTGCAGTTCAAAGCCATCGGCACCGTCGAGGCGTACTCCACCGTCGCGGTGAAGACCCAGGTCAGCGGTCCCATCCTCAGCGTCCACTTCAGCGAGGGCCAGGATGTCCGCCGCGGCCAGACTCTGTTCACCATCGATCCGGCCCCTTTCGAGGCGGCGGCGCGGCGCGCCGAGGCGGCGCTGGCGCGTTCCCAGGCCAACCTGGAGCGCGACCGCGCCCTGTGGCGCAACGCCGAGGCCGACGTGCAGCGCTACGCCGAGCTGGTGGCCAAAGACTACGTCACCCGCCAGCAGTACGACACGGTCAAGGCCAACGCCGAAGCGCTGCAGGCGACCTTGCAGGCGGATGAAGCGTCGATACGGGCCGACGAGGCCGAGCTGCAGAACGCCCGGCTGAACCTCGGCTACTGCACCGTCACCGCGCCCGCCGGCGGGCGGACGGGCGATTTGCTCGTCCACGCCGGCAACATGGCCCGGCTCAATGACACCACGCTCGTCCAGATCTACCAGATCCGGCCCATCTACGTGGACTTCACCGTGCCCGAGCAGGTTCTGCCCCGCCTCCGCGACCACCTTCGCCGCGGCCGCCTCGAAATCGCCGCCACCATCCCCGACAGCGACGCCCCGGCCGAGCGCGGCGCCGTCACCTTCCTGGACAGCACCGTCGCCGCCGGCACGGGCACCATCCACCTGAAGGCCACCTGCGACAACGCCGCCGGCGGACTGTGGCCCGGCCTGTTCGTCGACGTGCTCGTGGTGCTCGACACCGAGCCGCAGGCGCTGGTGGTGCCCGCCCAGGCGGTGATCCCCAGCCAGGAGGGCTCGCTGGTCTATGTCGTGGCGGAGGGCCACACCGCGGCGGTGCGCAAGGTCACCGTCAACCGGATCATGGACGGCGAAGCGGTCATCAGCGACGGCCTGCGCCCCGACGACACCATCATCGTCGACGGCCAGATGCGCCTGACCCCCGGCGCCCGGATCACCGTCCGTCCGAAGGTGGAGCCCGAGGTCATCCGCCCATGAACATTCCGGCCCTGTTCATCCGCCGGCCGGTCACCACGGTCCTGGTGATGCTGGGGATCATCCTCTTCGGCGTGATGGCGTACATCACCCTGCCGGTCAACGACCTGCCCAACGTCGATTTTCCCACCATCACCGTCTCGGCCAGCCTGCCCGGCGCCAGCCCCGAGACGATGGCCTCGACGGTGGCCCTGCCGCTGGAGCGGCAGTTCTCCACCATCGCCGGCATCGACAACATGACCTCGTCGAGCGGTATCGGCTCCACGCAGATCACCCTCCAGTTCGCGCTGGCGCGGGACCTCGATGCCGCCGCCCAGGACGTGCAGGCGGCCATCGCCCAGGCGCAGCGCCAACTGCCCCGGGACATGCCCACGCCGCCGTCCTACCGGAAGGTCAACCCGGCCGATTCGCCGATCCTCATGCTCGCCATGAAGTCAGACACGCTGCCGCTGTCCACCCTCAACGAATACGCCGCCACCACTTTGGGCGAGCGGATTTCCATGGTCAACGGCGTGGCCCAGGTGATGGTCTACGGCTCCCAGAAGTACGCCGTCCGGGTCCGGCTCGATCCGGACCGGCTCACCAGCCGGAACATCGGCATCAACGAGGTGGCCGACGCCATCCGCAGCGGCAACGTCAACCTGCCCAGCGGCGTGCTCTACGGCACGCACCGCGCCTACACCGTGGAGTCGGACGGGCAGCTGCTCGAGGCGGCCGCCTATGGTGACCTCATCGTCACCTACCGGGAAGGGGCTCCGGTGTACCTGCGGGACCTCGGCGAGGCGGTCGACAGCGTCGAGAACGACAAGGTCGCCGCCTGGCACGTGACCCGGGAGGGCGCCAAGCGATCGGTCATCCTGGCCATCCAGCGCCAGCCCGGCACCAACACCGTCGCCATCGTCCAGGACATCCGGGACATCCTGCCCGTGTTCCAGAAACAGCTCCCCGCGTCGGTGGAGCTCAGCGTCATCTTCGACCGATCGCAGTCGATCCGCGAGTCGGTCAACGACGTCAAGTTCACCCTGGTGCTCACGCTCTGTCTGGTCATCCTGGTGATTTTCCTGTTTCTGCGAAACGTTTCCGCCACGATCATCCCCAGCCTGGCGCTGCCGTTCTCCATCGTGGGCACGTTCGCCGTGATGTACCTGGCCGATTTTTCGGTGAACAACCTCTCGCTCATGGCGCTGACCCTGTCGGTGGGATTCGTCGTGGACGATGCCATCGTCATGCTGGAGAACATTGTCCGCCACATCGAGATGGGCAAGCCGCCGATGCAGGCCGCCATCGACGGCTCGAAGGAGATCAGCTTCACCATCGTCTCCATGACCATCTCGCTGGCCGCCGTCTTCATCCCGGTGCTCTTCATGAGCGGCATCCTGGGCCGGCTGTTTCACGAGTTCGCCGTGACCATCGCGGCGGCGATTCTGATCTCCGGCGTCGTGTCCCTCACCCTGACGCCGATGCTGGCCTCGCGTTTCCTGCGTCCGCCCGGTGAAGTGCGCCACGGCGCCCTCTACCGGGCCTCCGAGAAGGTGTTCGACGCGATGCTGCGTGTGTACGACACCACGCTCCGATTCGCCATCCGCCACAAGCTGGCCACGCTGCTGCTGTCCTTCGTGATCCTCGGCGTCACCGCCTGGCTCTTCAACGTCGTGCCCAAGGGCTTCATCCCCACCGAGGACACCGGCCAGGTCCGCGGCTTCACCGAGGCGATCCAGGGCATTTCCTTCGAGTCGATGGTCCGCCACCAGCGGGAGGTCACGGAGATCATCCGCCAGGATCCGGACGTCGAGGGGATGATGTCCAGCTGCGGCGCCCGCGGCGCGTCCGGCCTCAATGCCGGCAACGTGTTCCTGCGCCTCAAGCCGCGCCACGAGCGCACCAGCACCGCCGACGAGATCATCAACCGGCTGCGCCCGAAGCTCGCCCAGATCCCCGGCATCCAGGTCTACCTCCAGAATCCGCCCACCATCACCATCGGCGGCCAGCAGACCCGGGCGCTCTACCAGTATTCCATCCAGAGCACCGATACCGCCGAGCTGTATCAATACGCCCCCCTGCTCGAAGCCCGGCTGCGCGCCATGCCGGAGCTGCTCGACGTCAACAGCAACCTGTTCATCAAGAATCCCGAGGTGCGGGTGGACCTGCTTCGCGAGAAGGCCACCGCGCTCGGCGTGACCGCCTACCAGGTCGAGGATGTCCTCTATACCGCCTTCGGCACGCGCCAGATCTCCACGATGTTCGCGCCCGACAACCAGTACTACGTGGTGATGGAGCTGCTGCCGCGGCTGCAGCGGGAGCCGAACGACCTGTCCAACCTGTACATCAAATCCAGCGGCGGCCGGATGGTCCCGTTGGACGCCGTGGCCCGGATCCGCCCGGCGGTGGGTCCGCTGTCGGTCAATCATCTGGGGCAGCTCCCCGCCGCGACCGTCTCCTTCAACCTGCAGCCGGGCGTGTCGCTGGGCGAGGCGCTCACGCGCATCGAAGGCGTCGCCGACGACCTGCTGCCGCCCACGGTGACCCGGAGCTTCCAGGGCACCGCCCAGGCCTTCCAGGCGTCGCTGAAGGGCATGGGCCTGCTCCTGCTCATGGCCGTGGTGGTCATCTACATCGTCCTGGGGATCCTGTACGAGAGCTTCATCCACCCGGTGACCATCCTGTCGGGCCTGCCGTCGGCCGGCCTCGGGGCCCTGATCACCCTGCTGCTGTTCCGGGTGGACCTGAACATCTTCGCCTTCGTGGGGATCATCATGCTGGTGGGCATCGTCAAGAAGAATGCCATCATGATGATCGACTTCGCGCTGGACGCGGAGCGCGCGAAGCAGGTGCCGCCCGCCGAGGCCATCTACCAGGCCTGCCTCATCCGCTTCCGGCCCATCATGATGACCACCATGGCGGCATTTTTCGGCACGCTGCCCATCGCCGTAGGGTTCGGCGCCGGCGGCGAGTCGCGCCAGCCGCTGGGGCTGGCGGTGGTGGGGGGGCTGGTGGTGTCGCAGGTGATCACGCTGTACCTGACACCCGTGGTCTACATCTACCTGGACCGGATGCAGCGGCGCGCGCGCCGGCAGCAATAGGGGAATGGCGCCGCGTCCGGCGGCGTCGCAGTCCGACGGCGGACCGGGGCGGCCTCAGTTGGCCAGCCCCAGCCGGCTCATCAGGTTCTCGCGGAAATTGCGGCTCAGTGTCAGCTCGGTCCCGTCTTCCAGCAGCACCTTGTAGTCGCCGTGAAAGTACGGCTGCAGCTCCCGGATCCGGTTCAGGTTGATCATGGTGGACCGGTGGATCCGGGCGAAGCGGACGGGATCCAGCTGCTCCTCGAGCCGCGCCATCGTCTCCCGGATGATGTGGGTTTTCGATCCGGCATGCATGCAGATGTAGTTGCCCGCCGACTCCAGCCAGTCCACTTCCGCGACGGGCACCAGCAGGACACGGCCGTCGGTGCGCACGGCGACCCGCTGCAGGTAGCTGCGGCGTCGCTGCATGTTCTGCACCAGCTCCGCCAGCTGTTCCGGCAGGCCGTTGTCCGCGCGGCTGCCGCAGCGGCGGCGCGCCCGGTTCAGCGCCTCGTGCAGGCGGTCCTGGTCGAACGGCTTCAGGAGGTAGTCCACCGCGTGGACGTCGAACGCCTGGAGCGCGTACGCCTCATGCGCCGTCACGAACACCACCGGCGGCATCCGGTCGGCGCCCACGGCATCGATGACCGCCAGGCCGTCCATGCCGGGCATCTGCACGTCGAGCAGGACCAGGTCCGGCGCCTGCTCCCGGATGGCCGCGACGGCGTCGGGTCCGTTGGCGCATTCGCCCACCACGTCCACCCGGGCCTCGCCCTGCAACAGCCGGCGGACGCGCTTGCGCGCCAGCGCCTCGTCGTCGACGATGAGGACACGCAGGTCGGTCGCCTCAACGCTGCCGCCCGGCGCTTCGAGAATCGGTGAAACGCTCATGGTCACTTCCCCCGGTCAGGATGTCTTCCTATATATACGTGGCGCGAAGCGAAATGTTGCCGGGCGGATCAGATCTCGGGCAGCACTTCGGACAGGCCGTCCTTCTTGGCGCCGAAGTGGGAGAACATGATCCGGGCCGCCTCGGTGGCGGTTTCCTCGATGGAGCGGAAGGTCACATCGACGATGGGCCAGCCGTGCCGGCGGTAGAGGCGGAGGCCGTAGGCGACCTCGTCGTCGATGAGGAGGGGGTCGGTGTACACGTCCAGGGCGCCGGCGCGCTGGTGGCGGGCCCGTTCCTGCCGGATGAGCTGGAGCCGGTCGGGGTTGATGGTCAGGGCGACCACCCGGCGTGGGTCCACGTGGCAGAGCTCCTCGGGCAGCGGCTGGTCGAGCACCACCGGCACGTTGGCGGCCTTCCAGCCGCGGTAGGCCAGGTAGATGCTCACGGGGGTCTTGGACGTGCGCGACACGCCCAGGAGCACGATCTCGGCCTGGTCCAGCGTGGCCAGCCCGACGCCGTCATCGTGCTTGATGGTGTAGTCCACCGCCTCGATCCGCTTGAAGTATGCCTGGTCGAGCTGGTGGAAGAGGCCCGGCTGGGCCAGCGGCGATATTTCCAGAATGTCGGAAAAGCGCGTCAGCACGGGACCCAGGATGTCCACCGTGGGCACGCCCTTGAGCCGGCCCAGTTCGTAGATCCGCTGGCGGAACTCCGCCGCCACCATCGTGTAGACGACCACGCCCCTCGCCTGGTCGGCCCGGTCGAGGATCGCCTCGATCTGCTCGAACGTGCGCACGTGGGGGAGCGTGACCACCTCGACCTGGCTGGTGTTGAACTGGGACAGCGCCGCCTGGACCACCGTGTGGCACGTCCGGCCGGTGGCGTCGGAGACGATAAAGATGCGCAGCATGTCGCCGGGACCGGGATTCATCCTGGCCCGATTCTAGGCGAAGCGGCCTCTCTTGTCAAACCGCGGCGGCGGCGCGGCGGCGGAACATGATGGGGATGCCGTCGGCGGACGGCAGGCCGATCTGAACCAGCTGCCAGTCCGGGTCGTGCTCGCGGACCACCCGGCGGATCATTTCGATCCGGTCCTCCCCCTCGGCCGCGGGGTCCGGATCCCGCCAGGACACGATCTCCACCCGGTAGACCATGCGCCGCTTCCGGCCGTTGATGGTCACCTCGATGTCGATGTTCTGCTCCGCCTCGAGCGTCGGGATCTGCAGCGTGATTTCCCGTGTGATCATGATGGACCAATCCCTCCGGAAATCGGATGTCATTCGTATCGCAACGCCTCAACCGGGCGGGACCAGGCCGCCCGCAGGGCCTGGCCGCTCACCGTGGCCACGGCCACGGCCAGCACCAGCGCGCCCGAAAGGGCGAACACCGGCCAGCTCATATCGATGCGATAGGCGTACCCCGCGAGCCAATGCCGGCTCAGCCACCAGGCCAGCGGCCAGGCAATCAGGTTCGCCACCAGCACCCATTTGACCTGGTCCCGCACCAGGAGCAGGACGAGCCCGGCGGTGGACGCTCCCAGCACCTTGCGCACCCCGATCTCCTTGGTGCGGCGTTCGGCCATGAATGCGGCCAGGCCCAGCAACCCCAGGGAGGCGACCAGGACGGCCAGCCCGGTGAAGTAGGCGAAGAGCAACTGGATCCGCTCCTCGGTCTGGTACCAGGCGGCGATGGACTCGTCCACGAAATCCGACCGGAACCTCTCCCCGTGCACGAAAACCCTCCACTGCTTCTGCAGGAACGCCATCAACTCGGGAATGTCGTCGGTGCGGTAGCGGACGCAGACAAAGAAACCCTGGCCACACTGGATGACCTTGGGTCCGATGGGCTCGTGGAGCGACGCCCCGTGATAGTCCTTCACCACCCCGATGATCCGACCGCGCCGGCCCCGGTAGCTGAGCCACTTGCCCACGGGATCGGCCAGACCCATGGCCCGGACGGCCGTTTCGTTGACCACCCAGTTCTGGTCATCGTTGGCGAAATCCCGTGAGTAGAACCGTCCCTGAATCATCTGGAGCCGGAAGACCGCGGCGTAATCGTAATCACCGAGATCCGCCGCCAGCTTGACCTCCTGGTCGGGATTCCGCCCTTCCCAGTCCACCTCGGTGGTCCCCCAGAATCCCGTGGCCGGGGGCATCCCCTGGCAGACACTGGTGATGCCGGGGTACTGCAGCAGGGCGTGCCGGGCTGCTTCCCAGTTCCGCTCGAAGCCGCCCCAGCCGGGGAACGTTACCACCCGGCGGGAGTCGTAGCCGAGGTCCTTCTGTTTCATGTAGCGGAGCTGGCTGAAGATGACCGCGGTCACGATCAGCAGGGTGATGGTGAAGACGAACTGGAAGGTCACCAGCAGCTTGCGCAGGCCGCCACCCCGCCGCTCGCCCCATCCTCTCCCCGCCCGGATCACCTGGACCGGCGGGAAGGCCGACAGGAACAACGCCGGGTAGCTTCCCGCCAGCACGCCGGTGAGGGCGGCGATGCCCGCCAGTCCCAGCCAGATCGCCGCGTCCCCCGATCCGAGAACCGTCAGCTGTTTGCCGGTCAGCTCGTTGAACGCGGGGAGGAGCAGCTCCATGAGCGCCACGGCCAGGCCCAGGGCGATCAGTGTCAGCAGCCCCGTTTCGCCCAGAAACTGGCGAAACAGATCCGGCCGGCCGGCGCCCACCACCTTGCGCACCGCCACTTCCTTGGCTCGCACGGCGTGCCGGGCGGTGGACAGGTTCATGAAATTGACGCAGGCCAGCAGCAGGACCCCCGCGGCGGTCAGCAGGAAGACGACCACGTGGGCGATGTTCCCCTTGGCGGGATACTTCACCATCCAGGTGTTGATGTCGGTGGAACCGAGATGGACATCGGTCAGGGGCTGCAGGTGAACCCGCCCCTGGGCCTTGGGCAGATGGCTGCGGATGAGCCGGGCCGTCTTCTCCCGGACCGTCTTCAGGCGGGCGCCGGGACGCAGCAGGAGGTAGGTGGCGAACTGGGTGTAATCCCAGGCGTCCAACTGCGACTCCCGCCAGGCGGCCATGTTCACCGCCGGGAAGGCATAGTCGAAACAGAGGTGCGACTGGGCGGGGATGTCGCGAATCACCCCGGTGACGGTCATGTCCGTATCGGAAATGCTCATCACCCGCCCCATCGGGTTCTCCTGCCCGAACGCCTTGCGAGCCAGGCTTTGTGTGATCACGATGGAATGGCGGTTCTGCAAGGCGGTTTTGGGATCACCCTGAATGAAGGGAAATGAGAAAATCGTGAAGAAGGAAGGATCCGCCGCCGCCAGCCGCTCGTCCATGAAGTAACGGTCGCCGATCCGCAGCTGCCAGCCCGACCAGCCGGCCTGCACCCGGACGAAGTCCTCCACCTCCGGCAGCTCCGCCTTCAGGGCAGCCCCGAGCGGCGCCGGCGACCCCGCCTGGTGGGCGACCACCCCGCCCGACAGGTCCTCGACGGTGACCCGGCAGATTCGGTCCGCCCGGGCGTGGAACCGGTCGTAGCGCCACTCGTCCCACACCCAGAGCAGGATCAGCCCCACGGTGGCCATGCCCACGGCCAGCCCGGCGACGTTGAGCGCGGAGTAGAACTTGTGCCGGGCGATCATCCGCCAGGCGGTTTTCAGATAGTTGCCGTTCATCATTTCCTGCCCCTCACACAAAAACATCAATTCCCGTTCTGGCGCCAGTACCGGCGAGTCACTGCCAGCGTAGGCTGTCCACCGGATTGGCCAGAGCCGAACGGACGGCCTGGGCACTCACCGTCAGGCCGGCGATGACGACAGCCAGGACGGCCGCCGCCGCAAACGGCTGCACGTCCAACTCCACACGGTAGGCGTACGCCTCCAGCCAGCGGCTCGTGACAAACCAGGCCACCGGCCAGGCCAGGACGTTAGCCAGCAGCACCCAGCCCAGCAACTCGCGGGACAGGAGCAGCACGATACCGCCCGGCGTGGCGCCCAGCACCTTGCGAATGCCGATCTCCCGGGTCCGCTGCTCGGCTGTGAACACGGCCAGTCCGAACAAGCCCAGGCAGGCGATGACCACGGCCAGGCCGGCGAGCACGCCGAACACCGTTTCCAGCCGCTGCTCGTCCTCGTAGGCCCGAGCGAACATCTCGTCGAAAAATGAGTACGTGAACGGCCAGCGGGGGGAGAACCGCTTGAATCCGGCCTCGATCGCCGCCAGGGTGGCGGGGATATTCGTCGACCGGATCTTGACGGATAGAAACGAGACGGCGTCCGGATTTAAGAAGATGTACAGGGGGGCGATGGGCTGGTGCAGGGACTGGAAGTGGAAGTCCTTCATCACCCCGACGATTCGGCCCTTATTCCCCCGCCAGTGAGTGAATTCCCGGCCCAGGGGATCTTTCCAGCCGGCGGTCCGCACGGCGGTTTCGTTGACCAAAAACGCCCCGGCCGCGTCGGCCGGGAAGTCCCGGGAGAAATTCCTGCCCTGCACGATGTCGATGTCGAACAGGTCCACGAAACCGTAGTCGGCGGTGTTGTAGTAGATGGGTACCGGTTCGCCCTCGCTCTTGCCGGTCCACGAGCGGCTGGTAAACGTCGTGACGTCGTTGGGCAGGCTGTCGGATGCCGCCACGGCCGTGATGTCGGACCGGCGCAGCAGTTCGGTGCGAATGGCCTCGATGTTCTGCCTGATGGCCCGGTCCCGGACCGGGAGGATCACGATCTGCTCCCGGTTGAAACCAAGGTCGGCCTGTCGCATGAAGAGCAGCTGGTCCCGCACCACGAAGGTGCTGATGATCAGGACGATGGTCACGGCAAACTGCGCCATCACCAGGATGTTCCGCAGCCGCGACGCCGGCCGCGGCCCGCCGGTGAAGGTCCGGCTCAGGACGGCGGCGGGCCGGAAGCCCGACAGGAAGAGCGCCGGGTAAATGCCGGCCAGCAATCCCGTCAGCAGGCTCACCAGCAGGATGCCCGCGAAGAGCGACGGGTTGTCGAGGGGATTCAAGCGGAGCTCGCGCTCCACCAGGGTGTTAAACCAGGGGAGCACCAGCCAGGCGACCAGCAGGGACAGGCCCAGGGCCAGCATCATGACGGTGACGGATTCGCCCAGAAACTGGGTGACGAGCTGGATCCGCCGGGCCCCCACCGCTTTGCGCAGGCCCACCTCCCGGCTGCGGGTCAGCGAGCGGGCGGTGGCCAGGTTCATGTAGTTGACGCAGGCGATAAGCAGCACCAGGACGGCCACGGCCGACACCAGGATGACATACGTCATGTCGTTGTTGGCGCTCACCTCCTGCTGGCGGTGGGAGTGGAGGTGGATCTCGGTGATGGGCTGGATGCCGAAGGTCCGCTTGTAGTCGGGACCCACGGTCACGCCCATGCTGCGCAGGAGCTCGGTTTCCATGTCCAGGAAACCGGCCTGCACAGTCCGCGGATCGGCTCCCGGCCGGAGGAGCAGGTAGGTGTAGACGAAGTTGGAGCGCCAGGTGTTGCCGTCGTTGCCCGTCAGCCGGAACCAGGTGTCCAGCGGCGCCATCATCTCCATGCGCAGGTGGGAATTGACCGGTATCTCCGCGAACACCCCCGTCACCACGAATCGCTGCCGGTCGAAGAGGGTCAGGGTCTGGCCCAGGGGGTTGCCATCGCCGAAATACTTGCGGGCCAGCTTCTCGGAAAGGACCAGCGCATCCGGTGCCCGCAACGCCCGGCGCGGATCGCCGCGGCGAAAGGGGATCGTGAAGATGTCGAACAGCGCCGGATCGACCCAGTGAAGTTCCGGCTCGATGATGTGGGTGTCGCCGCGGGAGACCAGCACGTCGCCATCCTTGACCACGCGGGCGGCGGCCTGGACGGCGGGGAACCGGTCCTGAACGCGGGGCCCCAGGGCCGGCGGACTGAAGCAGTACTCCTCCCGGACCACCCGGTAGATTCGGTCGGCCTGGTCGTGGTACCGATCGAAGCTCAGCTCGAACTGGACGTACAGGGCGATGAGGATGAACGTGGCCAGGCCGGTGGTCAGGCCAATCACGTTGAGCAGGGAATAGACCTTGTTCTTCATCAGGCCGCGGACGGCGACCCGCAGGTAGTTCGACAGCATGCCCGGGCTCACGGCGAACCTGCCGCGCAGGCGTTCCCCGGCCTGCGCCGGCCGCTGTGCGTCTCTGTTCGCGGTGACGCTCGGTCTTCGGGTCTCCTTGCAGGACATCCATCTCATGGTTCACTCCGCTTCATCGTTGTTGACCGTTCGATTCACTCGTACCGCAGACTGTCCACCGGGTTGGCCCGGGCGGCGCGGATGGCCAAATAGCTGATCGTGAGCCAGGCGATCCCAAACGTCAGGGTGATGGATAATGCGAACACGCCGATCCCGATCGAGATGCGGTAGGCAAAACCGTGCAGCCAGTGATTCAAGGCAAAGAACGCGACCGGGCAGGCGATCAGGGCAGCCCACGCCACCCCGAGGATCAATTCCCGGGAAAGCATCAGCAGGATTTGGGTCATCCGGGCCCCCAGCGCTATGCGCACTCCAATTTCCTTCCGGCGCCGGGTGATCAGTTGGGAGGCCAGTCCCAACAGCCCCAGGTTTGCGATCAGCAAGGCCAGCAGGGTGAAGACGTTGACCACGCTGCCCAGCCGCTGATCGGCTCGGTACAAATTGTCGATCCGCTGATCGAGGAAGGCGAATTCGAACGGGTAATCCGGAGCGATGCGATTCCACGCCCGGGTCAGCGACTCCAGGACCGCCGCATCGGCCGATTTGAGCTTGATGAACAGGTATTCGAACCGGGCGGGATTGCAGATCAGGGCCACGGGGCCGATGGGCGCGTGCAGCGAACGGGCATGGAAATCCTTGACCACGCCGATGATCTCCCGGTTGTCCAGGTGTTTGCCGATGGGCTGGTCGAATCCCAGGGCCCGGACCGCGGTTTCGTTGACCACGATTTTATCGGACTGGCTGCAGGCCGGGGCATTGGAAAAAAAACGCCCCCGGGCCAGTTGGATGCCGTGGGTCTCGAGGAAATCCCCGTCACACGAAGCAATCGCGCAGTTCAACTGTTCGTTGGGCTTTTTCCCCTCCCACTCCTCGATGCTGATCACGCTGGAAAACATCATCACCGGGTCGCTGGCCGCCGCCGCGCTGAGGACAGAGGAGTTCCGGCGCAGCTCCACTTTCAGCGGGGCCAGCCGGTCGACCAGGTCCCCGCGCAGGGGCACCATGAGAACCTGCTCCTGGTTGAAACCCAGCCGCTGCGTCCGCAGGAAATCCAGCTGGCGACCGATGCTCACGCTGCCGATGATCAGGATCATGGTCAAGCCGAACTGGAACACCACCAGAAGCTTGCGCAGGCGGGGCCCACCCGTCGACAAAGCGAAACCGCCCTTGAGGACCGCCGCCGGTTTCAGCCGGGAGAGATGCCAGGCCGGATACAGTCCGGCCAGCAATCCGGTGACCAGGAAGAATCCGAGCAAAAACAATCCGTTGGACGGGGCGAGAAGTGAATTGAACGAGATGCTTTTACCCGACAAGGAGTTGAAGAAGGGCAGGCCGATGACCACCAGGGTCATGGCGCCAATCATGGCCAGCGCGGTCTGCAGATAGGATTCCCCCAGGAACTGGCCGGCGATCTCGCCGCGCCGGGCGCCGGTCACCTTGCGCAGGCCGATCTCCTTGCCCCGGGTGCTGCCCTGGGCCGTGGCCAGGTTCAGGTAATTGATGACGGCCATGGACAGAACGAACACCGCCAACAGCGAGAACAGGGCCACGATCCGGATATCGCCGCGCACTTCCCCTTCGCCGATATGCGCGGAATACAAGTGAATGTCCGCCAGGGGTTGCAACACCAGGGTGGTGCCGGTATCGTCCAGGGGCTGGTGCAGCCGGGCGGCGATCTTCCGGTTCAAATGCCGGACATCGGAAGTGGATTCTACCGTCACATACGTCTCACAGGAAAAACGTTCCCAGGTTTGGGTGGGGAATCCGAACTCCTCCGCGGCCAGGAAGGGGAGCAGGATGTCAAAGGTCAGATGCGACTGCGCGGGGATGTCGGCCAGGATGCCGGTGACGATGCAGTCGCGGCGGTTGTTCAGGCGCAGGATTTTCCCCACCGGATCGTCCGGCCCGAAATATTTCGCCGCCGCCGATTCGGTCAGCACGATGGACTGGGGGTCGGACAGCGCGCTTCTCAACACTCCCTGACGCAGGGGAAAGGAGAACATCTGGAGAAATTCGGGATCGACCAGCGAGACGTGGTCTTCGTAAAACCGCTTCTCTCCGTACGCCACGATCTGTTGACCCACATACAGATGACGCGCGGTCTGCCGGATCTCGGGGAACTCCGCCTTCAGGGCCGGTCCCAGGTTGGGCGGCAGGACGGCGATGGACTCGTTCCCCCCGGCCGGTTCGGCGATCTCCGCCACCACGCGGTAGATGGCCGCGGCGTTGGAATGGAACCGGTCGTAGCTCAGCTCATCCCGCACCCAGAGGAGCATCATCAGGCAACTGCCCAGACCCGCCGCCAGCCCGAAGATGTTGATGAACGAATAGCCCTTGTGACGGAGGAGATTGCGCCAGGCGACTTTCAGGTAGTTTCTCAGCATCATGCCCCTCGAATCATTCGTACCGCAGGCTCTCCACCGGATTGGCACGAGCGGCCCGGACGGACTGGACGCCCACCGTCATCAGGGCGACGAAGAGCACCGACGCGCCCGCCAGCAAAAAGACACCGATCCCGATGGGCGTCCGGTAGGCAAAGCTCTCCAGCCACTGGCGCATGGCCAGGTAGGTCAGAGGCCAGGCCAGCGCGTTGGCCAGCAGCACCCACATCACAAAGCGCCGCCCCAGCAGCATCACCACGCCGGCGAGCGACGCTCCCAGCGCCCGGCGAATCCCGATCTCCTTGGTGCGCTGCCCGATGTTGAACGAAGCCAGGGCGAAGAGGCCCAGGCAGGAGATCAGCAGGCAGATCCCCGCAAAGAGGGTCGCCAGCTTCTGCTGTTTCTCGTCGTCGGCGTATATCCGGGCCAGCCGCTGGTCGAGGAACGTGTAGGCAAACGGATGCCCCGGCGCGAAGGCCCCCCAGCGGGCCTGCAACTGCTGCAGCGTCTCGCGGATCCGGTCGCCGCGGATGCGCACGCTGACATACGGGGCGGGCTCCACCGGCGGCGTGATGAACACGGGCCGCATGTCGTAATGCAATGGGACAAAGTGATAATCGCGCACCACCCCGATCACCGTCCCGAACTGGAAGCGCTTGCCGATGGGGTCCTGCCAGCCCATTTTCCTGACCAGGCACTCGTTGACGATGACCTCGAACGATCGGTTCTGAAAGTCCGCCGAAGTCGCCGGCCGGGAAAAGTTCCGGCCCTTCACGAGGCGGATGTCCATGGTGCGGAAATAATCTTGATCGGCCTGCAGCGAGGGGAAGGCGCGCGGCTTCATCTCTCCGGAAGCGGTTTCCCAGTTGAAGGCGAAACCGGTGTATCCGAGACCCGGCACAGCATTGGAACAGGCGGCCGCAACCACGCCGGGACAGCGGCTGACCTCCTCCTTGAACGTATCGACGCGCTTCAGCAACCCGGCTTCGGTGACCTTGAGGAGCACCACGTTGTCCTTGCGGAAGCCGAGATCCATGTCCCGGATGTAGTCCAGCTGGCGGACCATCAGCAGGGTCAGGGCGACGGCGGCGATGGTGATGACGAATTGCGCCACGAGCAGCGCCTGGCGGATGAACCGCCCCGATGCGGGGGCGCCCGCCTTTCCCCGGAAGGTCCGCACCGGCGACAGGCGCGCCAGGTAGAACGCGGGATACAGGCCGGCCAGCACGCCGACGATCGCCCAGATGGCCGCGAGCGCCGGCAGCAGGGCGGAATTCGAAAGCAGGCTGACCTGGAGGTTCTTGCCGATCACCTCGTTGAGCGGCGTCAGCGCCAGGATGACCTGGGCCAGGATGACTCCGGCCGCCAGCGCCACCAGCACGAACATGAGCGACTCGGCGAGCAGGTGGGCCACCAGCAATCCATGGCTGGAGCCGACGACCTTCTTGATTCCGATCTCCTTGGACCGCTTGCTGGCCCGGGAAGTGGTCAGGTTGACGTAGTTGACGCAGGCCAAAAAGAGGATGAACAGGACGATGCCGCCGAACCAGAACAGGAAGCGCGCGTTGACGGCGGCCTGGCCGGAATCCAGGCTGGACCGCAGGCGGATGTCCGCCAGGGGCTCGACCCGGCCGACATACTGGATGCCGTCCACGGCCGCCTGATATTTGGCGTAAAACCGGCGCTCCTGGGCGGCAAAATCCTCGGCGGTGAATCCCGGCGCGAACAGGAAATACAACCCGTACGCCATGTCGCCCGAGAGGTTGGACGGCTGGAACAGCTCCGCCTGGTCAAGCCCCTTGAACAGGGTGGAGAAGGACAGCAGGGCGGAGAACTGCAGGTGATCGCTGAGCGGCGGATCGGCGATCACGCCGGTGATCTCGAACGGGCCATGGTTTTCAATTTCCAGCATCCGGCCCACGGGATTGTTTTCACCGAAAATTTTTCGGGCCAGGGACCGGGTCAGCACCGTGGTGTTGTCCCGGTTCAAACCGTCTGCGGGATTCCCGAAGACGAACGGATGGCTGAACGCTGTGAGCAAGCCGGGATCGGCCCAGAGGAAATTCTCCTCCTGGAACACGTCGGCCTTGTGCTTGACCAGGATCTCACCCGCGGGGCCGACGCGGATGTACGATTCGATCCCGGGGATGAACTCCTTGAGCAGCGGCCCGGCGGCCGCGTTGCAGGTCGTCTGGACGCTGGTGACGCCGCCGATAGTCATCTGCACCCCGTACCGGTGGAGCCGCGCAACGTTGGCGTGGCGCCGATCGGCGGACCATTCGTCCTGAATGAACAGCAGGCCGATGATGCAGCAGGCGATGCCCAGCCCCAGGCCGAACACATTGATGAACGAGTGGAACTTGTCTCGAAAAATGCCCCGCAGCATTTGTTTCAACAGCATCCGGATCATGCGCTCTCCTCTATTCGTACCTCAGACTGTCCACCGGATTGGCCCGGGCGGCCCGGACCGACTGGACGCTTACCGTGAGCATGGCCACAAGCAACACCGATACGCCCGCCAGCAGGAAGACGCCGATCCCGATGGGCGTCCGGAAAGCAAAGCTCTCCAGCCACTGGCTCATGGCCAGGTAGGTCAGAGGCCAGGCCAGCGCGTTGGCCAGCAGTACCCAGCGAAGGAATTCGCTCACCAGCCGGATCGTCAGCCCGGATACGCTGGCGCCGAAGACCCTGCGGACACCGATTTCACGCTTCCGCCGGGTGGTGGCAAATGAAACCAGTCCGAACAGGCCGAGGGATGCGATCGCCACGGAAAGCACGGAAGCCAGTCCAAAGATGTGACCGAATCTGAGGTCGGCATCGTATTGACGGTTGAACTCCACGTCCAATGAAACCGGATCGATGGGCACTTCGGGAAACAATTCCCGCCAGCTCTCTGTGACACGGACCGGCAACGTCTGGGGCATTGGCCCCCTGCTTCTCAGCGACAAGAAGCACGGCCTGTTGAGCAGGCTGTATGGCAGGGGCCAGAAAACGACCGGCTCGATTCTTTCGCGCAAGGACTTGTGGTGATAGTTCCGCGTCACTCCGACAATCTGAAGGCCGCCGCGGTCTCCGAACCCGATGATTTTCTGCCCAAGGGCTTCCGCTGCGTCACCAAACCCCAGAACCTTCACTGCCTCCTCGTTGAGGATGATCTTGTTCCGGTCCGCTGAGAATCCCCGGGAAAAACCGCGTCCGGCCACGAGCGGAATATCGTAATAATCAAAGTACCGCTCGTCGGTGTCGATGATGTAAAGGGTCCGGCCTTCTACCGGCTGGGTGTTTGCACGTCGGAAGCCACTGGCATCGTTGCTGTATTCCCGACCCGGTATGCTCGTGGACACCGAAGCGTTGACGATCCCGGTGAGACCGGCCATCCGATCACGGGCGAGCAGTGCCTGCCGTCCGGCATCACGAAGAGGGGGCACCCGCAAGACCGTCGTCCGGCTTATATCGGCGCCGAGATCGCGGTTCTGCATGAAGTCCAACTGGTTGCCCACGATCAACGTCGCGGCGATCAGAACAGTGGCCAGAGTGAATTGGATCAATACAAGACCTTTCCGCATCAAGGCTGCTCGAGGCACCCCCCGGAACAAACCGCGCAAGGCGAACACCGGCGGCAGCGACGCCAGTGCGCAAGCGGGATACGCCACGGAGAGCACTGCGCCAGCCAGGATGATCGCCGTCACCCAGAACCAGCCGACGCCCAACTGAACCGTCCACAACGGCTTTCCCACCAAATGCCCAAACGGAACCAGGGTTACATGGATGACGAACAGCGAAAGCACGAATGCCAGCAGGTTGAGCAGCAGGGCATCGGTGAGGAACTGCGTCAGGATGTGACTTCGTCCCGCACCCAGGGTCTTGCGGACGCCCACTTCCCGCCCCTGTTCCATGGAGCGGGCTGTGGCCAGGTTGATGGTGTTCGCCCAAGCGGTCAAGAGGATCAGCACACCAATCCATTCGAGCAGAGCAACCACCCGGTAATCCCCGTTGACCTCCGCTTCTTGGTGCAGACGGGAAGTCAAATGAATTTCGCCCAGCGGCTGGAGAGTCAACTCGGTCCGGGAGGAACCGGACAGGGGGAAGTTGGCATTGATCAAACGGGATGATTTCTCCTCCACAGCGGCGCGATCGGCATCCGGGGACAACAGCAAATAGGTCAAAAAGGCGTGGCATCGCCACGGGTTGTTCTCGTTGAACGGCCATAGGCTTTTCAGCCGCCCATAGGAAAGCAGGATATCGAAGCGGAAATGGGAGTTCACGGGAATGTCCCGGCAGATACCAGTCACCGAATAGTCTTGCGTCCCGAACGTCGTGGTGACTGCTACAGTCTGGCCCATGGGGTTCTCATCGCCAAAATACCGGCGGGCTGCGGATTGTGTCATGACGACAGACTCGGGCCGATCGAGCGCCGACGGGGCATCACCTTTGACCAGCGGGAAGGAGAACATGCGCAGCAGCGAGGACTCGGCGAAAAAGACGTGCGGTTCGTAACCGGACAAAGACCGCCCATCTCCCAGTGTGCGGGCGACGATGTTGGTGTCGCCGCCGACCTTCAGCACACGAGTGAAATCAGCAATCTCGGGAAATTCATGCTTCAAAGCCGGCGCAAGAGCCGGCGGGCAGCACGCGTTCCCGATCGTCTGCGTGGCTTCGACCTGGTCGTTCTGCACCCGGAAGATCTGATCCGCCTGGCGATGGAAATCGTCGTAACTGCGTTCAAACTGACAATAGAAAAGGATCAGCAGCGCAGCGCTCATACCGATCGTCAACCCGACAATGATGATCAGGGAGTGGACTTTGTGACGACCCAATCGGTGAAACGCCAGTTTGAGGTAGTGCCAGATCATGGTTCCTCTCCCACCGCAATCATCATGCCGACGGCTCGCCACCGGGCGGGTCCGGGCGGTGCAGCCGGAACAGCACCCGCCCCAGGTAGCCGCCCGGGCTGATCTCGGCGATGTAGAGGCCCGGCTGCAGGTAGGCCGCGGTGCGGAGCCGCAGCGGCGAGAGTCGCTCCAGCAGCTCCGCCGCCCGCCACTGGCCGTCGCCGTCCTGCAACAGGACCGGGTCGCCTGCCGCCTGCATCTTTTCCAAAATATCCTTGAGGCTCATGGTCTTCTCCCTGTGGGCCGATCTCATTCGTACCGCAGCGCGTCCACCACCCGGGATCGGGCGGCTCGCAGCGCCTGCCCGCTGACGGCCAGGATGGCGGTGCAGACCGCGAGTAAAACGGTGACGACAAATATTCCGGCGTCGATTTCGGTGCGGAAGGCGAACTGCTCCAGCCAGCGGTTCATCAGGAAGTACCCGCCCGCCAGCGCCACGGCGCTCGCGAGCAGCACCCACCGGAAATATTCGGACACCAGCAGCCAGACGGTGCCCGCCGCGGTGGCGCCCAGTACCTTGCGGACGCCGATCTCCTTCGTCCGCACCTCCGCCGAGTAGGTCGACAGGCCCACCAGTCCCAGGCAGGCGATGACGACGCCCAGGCCGGCGAACAGCGCGAACAGCCGGCCGATGCGATCCTCAGACAAGTAGAGGCGGTTGAGGTTCTCGTCGAGCAGGGCGTAGTCGAACAGCTGGCCGGGGGCCAGCTCGGCGATCTTCCTCCGGATGGCCGCCAGGGCCGCCGACATCCGCCCCGCCTCCACCTTCACCAGCAGAAAGCGGGCCTGGGCGGGCTCGTAGTGCAGCACCAGCGGCTCCACCGGATGGTGCAGGGAGTCGAAGTGGAAATCCCGGACCACTCCGATGATTTCGGCTTTGGCGCGCGGCGAGACGACCCGGACGCCGACGGGATCGTCCAGTCCGAGCATCCGCGCCGCGGTTTCGTTGACGATGAGGGCCGTTACTCCGGGGGCCATCCGCCGGAACGGCCGTCCGGCCACCACGCGAATCCCCAAGGTGGAAAGGAAATCCTCGTCCACGCGCATCCACCGGAACGAGGGCCGGCGGACATTCTCCGGTTCGGACTCCAGTCGGACCGGCTCCAGACTGAAACTGCCGCCCTCCCCGGGCAGCTCGTTGGTCAACCCTACCTGACGAACGGCGGCGAGCTTCTCCAATTCGTCCTTGATGGTCGCGGCATTGGCGGTGATCCGCTGCCGGAACTGGCCATCCAGCGGCACCGCGGCCACATCGACCTTGTCGAATCCCAACTCCTTGCTCTGGAAGAAATCCATCTGCCGGTGAATGACCAGGGCGCCGAAGATCATGAACACCGAGATCACGAACTGGACCACCACCAGACTTTTCCTCAGGACGGCGGCCGAAGAGCGCGGCAGCCGGACCCCCTTGAGGGTGTCCACCGTCTGGAACCGGGCCAGGACGAAGGCCGGGTAACCGCCGGCCAGCAGGGTGGCCAGTCCGACGGCCAACCAGACCCAGGCTAGCGGCCCGATCCTCACCAGATGGTCCAGGGCGAGCGGCTTTCCCGCCAGCTCGGCGTACAGCGGCGCCGCCAACCACAGCAATCCGGCGGCCAGCAGGCCGGCCGCCAGGATGAAACCGAACGCCTCGCCCAGATACTGGCCGATCAATTGGCCACGCCGGGCGCCGATGGCCTTTTTGATCCCCACCTCTTTCATCCGCTTGAACGCCAGGGCCGTGGTGATGTTGATGAAATTGGCCACCGCGATGAGCATGATCAGCCCGGCGACGGCCGAGAATATCCAGACGTAGGCGATGTCGCTGTTGGGGCCCATCTCCTGGATCAGCTTCGAGCGCAGGTGGATGTCGGTGATGGGCTGCAGACGGTACTGCGTGCCGGCCAGGATCTGCTCCCGGGTCCGTCCGCTGCCCATGAAATTCTCCACGGTGAGGTCCGGCAGCCGGGCCTCGAGCCGGCTGCGGTCGGCGCCCGGCGAGCGCAGCACATACAGGTACATGCCGTCCCAGAAGCGGTTTTCCTCCAGGCCGTCTTCTCCCATCCCGGCCAGCAGGGCGAACAGGGTTTGCATGGGCATCAGGTACGTGAAGCGCAGGTGGGTGGCGGCAGGCAGGTCTTCGAAGATGCCGGTGACGGTGAAGGCGGTGTTGGTGTCGTCGTCCACGATCACTTCACCCACCGGATTGCGTCCGGGGAAGTGCTTCCGGGCCAGCGCGGCGGTGAGCACGATGGCGTCCGGCCGTGCCAGGGCCGTGGCCGGGTCCCCGGCGATGAAATTCAGGTCGAACATAGCGATGGCCGCCGGATCGGCGAAAAAGCCCCCGGTTTCCCGGAAGCGCGAAACGGCGCCGTCCGGGCGCTGCCACCGCCAGACCCGCTCGTCCAGGGGGTGGAACCGGGCGAAGAGCTCCACCTCCGGCATGAGCCGTTGCATGGCCTGCCCCAGCGGCGGGCACACTTTGGCCACCGCGCCGGGCGGATCGTAGAACTCCCGGATCACCCGATCGATGCGGTCAGCCTTGGGAAAGCCCTGCTCGTAGCTCAGTTCTTCGCTGACATGCGCCAGGATCAACAGGCTGGCGGCCATGGCCAGAGCCAGTCCCCCCACGATGATCAGGCTGTAACCCTTGTGGCGGATGGCGTGGCGCCAGGCGATTTTCAACCAGTGTCGGATCATGCATTCACCTCTAAAACTGAACCTCTCCTCAACATTCTGAACAGTGCTCGCTACTCATAGCGCAAGGCGATGACCGGATCGGCCCGCGCCACCCGGATGGCATGCCAAGCAACGGTTAACAGGGCAATGGTTAGGGTCAACGCGAACGACACCACAAACAGGCCAACACCCAGCGGTGCGGGGTAGGCGTACTGGGCCAACCAACGGTTCGCCCCATAGACCGCCAGCGGCAGAGCCAGCGCATTGGCCACGCAGACCAGGAGAACGAACTCCCGCAGCATGCGCCCCAGGACATCCGCTGACGAGGCTCCGCACACCTTCCGGATGCTCATCTCGCGGGCCCGGCGCTGCGCCATGAACGCCGCCAATCCCATCAACCCCAGACAGCCGACTCCCACGGCCAGGACGACAAACACGGCCAACACCTTCCGAATCTTGTCTTCGGCGCGGTACATCGAGTCGAACCGTTCGTCCAGGAAATAGTATTCAAACGGTTGATCCGGAACGACGCGCTGCCAGGTTTGCTGCAACCGCGTCACCACTTCCCCGGCCGACCCGGCGACGAACCGGAAGGCCATCAGCTCCGGCTGGCGGCCCAGCCGCAACACCAGCGGGCGGATGGTGTTGTGCATGGTCTCGAAATGAAAGTCATCGACCACCCCGATGACGGTGTATTCGTCCAGGATCACCTGACCCCGGTTAATCGCATCATCGCCCGGAATGCCGAGTTTGTGTCCCACCGGTTCTCTCCAGCCGCATTGCCGGGCCAGGGCCCGATTGACGATGACCGCCCGGTCATCCGTGCCGTACGCTCGCGAAAAGTTCCGGCCGGCCACCAGCTTCAATCCAAGGGTCGGCAGATAGTCCTCATCCACCCGGAAGCCGGAGACGGGAATCGCATGAGCCTCGTCGATCCGCCTGTCGGCGTATGCCGTGTAGTTGAACACACTCGAAGGCACCGGCAGGCATCCCGAAATGGTGGCGTGCGTGATCCGGGAATCCCCCAGCATCTCGTTCTTGAAGGCGTCGGCCCGGGGCCCAAGCAGATGGGCGTTATCCAGGACGAGGACCTGTTCCTTCTCGTAGCCGAGGTTCTTGGTCTGGACGTATTCGATCTGACGGGAAACCACCAGGACACCGATGATCAGCAGTCCGGAAACGGTGAATTGGAATATCACCAGACTCCGGCGGAGCCATTGCCCCCGGCCGCCGGCGCGCCACCCGCTCTTCAGCACCCGGACCGGCTGGAAGGCGGATAGGGTCAGGGCCGGGTAACCGCCGGCCAACAGGCCGGTGATCGCGGTCAGGACGGCGCCGAGGACGATCCACGGACAGATTCCGATCATCGACAGTTCCAACGTTTTGCCGGTCAGTTCGTTGAACGCCGGCAATACCAGCACCACCAGGCCCGCGGCCAGCCCGAGGGCCAGCAGGCTCAGCATGACGGATTCCGTGAGAAACTGGAGCGCGAGCTGGGACCGGGAGGCGCCGATGGATTTCCGGATGCCCACCTCGCGAGCCCGTCCCATCGCCTGGGCCGTCGCCAGGTTGACGTAGTTGACGATGGCCACTCCCAGCACCAGCAGGGCGGCAACGGCAAACAGGTACACGGAGTTGGCATCGCCGTTCGGCTCGAGCTCGTAGCGGAGCTTGGAATGCAGGTGGATCGACCGGAGGGGTTGCAGAATCAGTTGCAGGCGGAACTGACCATCGGCGATGGCCTGAGCCACCGACTTGCCGAAAAAGGATTCGAACAGCGGGCCGACGTGCTTGGTCATGACCGGGACGTACTTCGCCTCGATCGCCCGCGGGTCGGCGCCGGACCGCAGCAGGAGATAGGTGTAAAAGTTGCTGGTGGTCCAGTTGGCGTCGCGGGCCTCCTTCAATGACGTCAGGGAACCGATCAGGTCGAAGTGGAAGTGGCCGGCGGCGGGCATGTCCTCAAAAACGCCCACAATCTGAAAGTCGCCCATTCCATCCAGGGTCAGCGTGCGCCCCACCGCCTCACCGGAACCGAAATATTTGCAGGCGCTGGCTCGGCTGACCAGCAACCGGTTGGGCTCCGCCAACGCCCCACCCCCATCCCCCTGCAGCAGCGGTATAGTGAATACGTCGAACAGCGACGGATCGGCGAACACGAGTCGGGTCTGCTTAAATACCACCGGACCGGTGCGAACCACACAGGCGTCGAAGTGCCGGATCCGGACGGTCGCCTCAACCTCGGGGAACTCCTGGCGGAACATCGCCGCGGCCGGCGGCTCCAGGGTACCCATCCAGGCATCCACCCCCCCGTACCTGACCTGCCGGGTCGCCCGATAGATGCGCTCGGCCTTGAGGTGATGCGTGTCGTAGTGCAGCTCGTCCCACACCCACAGTGAGATGAGGATGCAGGTGACCATCCCGGCAGTCAAGCCGACCATGTTGAGACCGGCATAGCCTCTGTGTCTCGAAAGATATCGCCAACTGGAATGAAAGTGTCGAAGCCACATGATCTTCCCCCGAAGTCCGGCCTCCACCAGTCAAGCGGTTGCAGGTGCCGCGCGCCCCCCGGCGCTCAGCCGCTCGCCGCCTGTTGGTGACCCGTCACCCACCCGTCGCAGAGGTGGATGATCCGGTGGCCGTAGGCGGCGTTCTTCTCCGAGTGGGTGACCTGGATGATGGTCGTCCCGGCCCGGTTCAGCTCCCGGAACAACTCCATGATCTCTTCACCCTGCTTGGAGTTCAGGTTGCCCGTGGGCTCGTCGGCCAGGATGAGCCGGGGATGGATGATCATCGCCCGAGCCACCGCCACCAGTTGCTGCTGCCCGCCGGAGAGCTGGGCCGGGAACAGGTCCTTCTTGGCGACGATGCCGAACCGGTCCAGCATGTCGGCGACCAGGCTCTTGCGCTCGGCGGCCTTCACCTTCTTGTACAACAGGGGCGTCTCGAGGTTCTCGTAGACGGTCAGGTCGTCGATGAGATGGTAGCTCTGGAAGACGAAACCGATGTTTTGCTGGTGCAGCTCGGTCCGGCGACGCTCCGTCATTTCATGGACCGGGATGTCGTGGAAGAAATACTCCCCCTCCGACGCCGCGTCGAGCATGCCCAGGATGTGGAGCAGGGTGGACTTTCCGGCGCCCGAGGGGCCCATGATGGTCAGGAACTCCCCCTCGGCCACGTCCAGCCGGACGCCCCGCAGCACGAAGGTCTTGACGAATCCGTTCGTGTAATACCGGGTGATGTCACGCAACCGGATCATGCTGCCACCTCCCGCCGGAGTTTCAGACATGGAACTTCTCCATCAGGTTTTCGGTCACCACGTGCCCGTCGAACAGGTGGACGATGCGCTGGCTGTAATCGGCATAGGCGGGCGAGTGGGTGACCATGATGATGGTGGTGCCGCTCTCGTGGAGATCGGTCAGCAGCTTCATCACCTCGTCACCGTGCGTGGAGTCCAGGTTGCCGGTGGGTTCGTCCGCCAGAATCAGCTTGGGACTGCCCACCACCGCCCGGCCCACGGCCACCCGCTGCTGCTGCCCCCCCGAGAGCTGCTGCGGGAAGTGGCTCTTGCGCGGCACGAGCTGCATCTGCTCCAGCACCGCCATCACCCGTTTCTTCCGGGCCGAGGCCGAGATGCCGAGATAGAGCAGCGGCAGTTCCACGTTCTCGAACACCGTCAGCTCGTCGATGAGGTTGAAGCTCTGGAAGATGAAGCCGATGTTCGATTTTCGCAACTGGGCCCGCCGGCGCTCGGAGTGGCGGGAAACCTCCTCACCCAGGAAGAGGTATTCGCCGGCGCTGGGCGTGTCGAGCAGGCCGAGGATGTTGAGCAGCGTGGACTTGCCGCAGCCCGAGGGACCCATCACCGCGATGAATTCCCCCGGCTGGATCGCCAGGTTCACCTGGTTCAGGGCGGTGGTTTCGACGTCCTCGGTGGTGTAGATTTTCTTCAGGTTCCGTGTTTCGATCATGTGGGACTCCTATGAGCCGGATGATGCAGACGGGTCTTCCCCCTATTGGAAGACCAGGCGATCCATGTCGCCGTAGTTATCATACGAGGAGGTGACCACCCGGTCTCCCGGGCGCAGGCCGTCGATCACCTCGTAATATTCGGGATTCTGGCGGCCCAGGCGGATGGGGTGCCGGACGGCCGACCGGCCGCCGGGTTCCACGAGATAGACCCAGTTGCCGCCCGTCTTCTGGAAGAAGCCGCCGGTGGGCAGCAGCAGCGCCTCGCCCACGTCGCCCAGTTCCAGGCGGATGTGCAGGCTCTGCCCCCGGCGGATGCCGCCGGGTTCCTGGCCGCTGAACTCCAGATCCACTTCGAACCGCCCGTCCCGCACCTCCGGGAAGACCTGCTTCACGCGGAGCTCATAGGACGCGCCGGCCAGTTCGAAGGTCCCCCGCAAGCCGGTGCCGATCCGGGCGATGTAGTGCTCGTCAATGGGCGCCCGGACCTTGAAGCCGTCCAGAATGTCGATCTGGCCCAGCTGCTCGCCGGGCGTCTTCGACTGGCCGAGTTCCGCCTGGAGCGAGGTGAGCTGGCCCGTCACCGGCGCCCGGATGACCAGGTTGTCCAGCTTCTGCCGCACCACCGCCAGGTTCTCCCGGATGCGGGTCACCGACTCCTCCAGCTGGGCGATCTGCTGGTCGCGGAACGCCAGCTCCCGTTGCCGCGTCTCCATGGTCAGGGCGCGCTTCTTCTCGGCATACTCGAAGGTCTCCCGGGCCGCGTCGAACGTGTCCTTGGAGACCAGTTTTTCCCCGTACAGCGCGCTCTGGTTCCGGTACTCCCGGCGGGCCCGCTCCAGGTCGTGCTCCACGTCGGCCAGTTGCTGGTCCAGCTCGAAGCGGTACTGCTCCAGGGACAGCTGCGCCGTGCGCAGGTTGTTGTTCTGCTGGAAGAACTCGGCCTCGCGGTACATGATGTCCAGGAGCAGGTCGGTGTTGGTGAGTTTCAGAATCGGCTCCCCTGTTCGCACGAACGCCCCCGCTTTCAGATAAAGGTGTTCCACTCGTCCGCCTTCCTCTGCATTCAGAAACATCGTGTTGATGGGCTGCACGTTGCCGATCACTGGGATGAACTCCTGGAAGGGGCCGCGGCGCACCTCGGCGACGGTCAGGTGCTCCTCCTGAACCCGCAGGGTGGTGGCGTGGGATTGGAAGACCAGCAGGTAGGCCACCGCGACGACAAACAGGGCAGGAAGGCCGAAACGAATGGTATTCCGCAGGGTCAGGCGTTTTTTCTTCAGGGGACGATCCATGCTCATGGGTGTTCTCCTCGCCGCTTGCATCGCAAGCGTTGTGCCAAACGATCACGGATCGACCGGCGCTTCCTTACCTTCTAGATATCAAAGGATTTCAAATCGCGCCGGTCCACACCGAAGGCAGCCGGATGTCCCCCCGCGGCACAGCGTCTGTCCGGATTCGGACACCTGGTCCATCAGTTCGTCGACCCGACGAACCACAGCCCGGAACTTGGGACCTTCAATCAACCCTGCGCAGGAAATCTGGACACGAGAAATCAGGACATCCATGTTCCATTCGCGAGATATCAGGTGATCCAGACACCCAAACGGGCAATCATGGACATCCAGCATCCCATCCGGCATCCCATCCCAGGAAATTCGGAAATCCATACATTATTTCGTGGGAGAAATCAGGACATCCATGTTCCATTCGCGAGAAATCAGGTGATCCAGACACCCAAACGGGCAATCATGGACATCCAGCATCTCGCCCCAGGGGAATTCGGGACACCCATACATTTATTCGTGGGAGAAATCAGGACATCCATATTCCATATTCCATACTCGAGAAATCAGGTGATTCAGACGCCCAAACGGGCAATTATGGACATCCAGCATCTCGCCCCAGGGGAATTCAGGACACCCATACATTTATTCGTGAGAGGAATCAGGACATCCATGTTCCATTAGAAATCAGGACATCCATGTTCCATTCGCGCGATATCAGGTGATTCAGAAACCCAAACGGGCAATTATGGGCATCCAGCATCCCATCCGGCATCCCACCCCAGGAAATTCGGGACACGCATATAGTTATTCATGGGGCATCCGATCATCCGAACACCCGTTCGGGAAGGGCAAGATACCCAACAATTCACTCACGAGGAGTCGAGATGATATTCTGGACACCCAAGCATCCATAACAGAAGAACACGTAGACAGGAAATCAGAACATCCTTTTTTCCACCGAGAAATCGGGATTCCTAATCATCGACTTGCGAGAAATTGGACATCAATCAATGGCAGTCCTGAACTGCGTCAACCGTTCGGGCAGAGCAGGACACCCCAACATTCACCCACGAGGTGTGAGAAATTGGGCATCAATCAATGGCTGTCCCGAATTGTGGTCCTGAATTGCGTCAATCGTTGGCTGTCCCGAACTGCGTCAATCAATGGCTGTCCCGAACTGTGTCAATCGTTGGCTGTCCCGAACTGTGCCAATCATTGGCTATCCCGGTCTGTGTCAATAGTTGGCTGTCCCGAACTGCGCCAATCGTTGGCTGTCCGGAACTGCAAACGAGGACTTCCATTTTCTCCCCGTGTCGTTAGTTCTCTTTCTTCAGTCGTCGCTGTGCGGCTCAGACACATCCCCAATCCGTCACACCCCCGCACCTATCAGCCCGGGTTATAAGCCATGGCAGCTAGCGCGGCCGGGTCCGTGGCGAGCATGGCCGGATGAGGCGGCACGACACAGAAAGGAAAGCTGGGCGCGATCCTTCTCCCCAAATCTGCGTTGGGGGATGAGTCTGGGTCACCCAAGTTGGAGGGGGACCAGGTTGAGCGGGCAGGGCGTTCAAATTGAGCAGGGAGCGCCCAGGTTGAGCGGGGGATCCAACACATGATGGTTCTATTCGCCGCACCCTGGACTGGGCGCGGGCCGTCAGAGGCCGAGGGTTATACCGGCCATGAAATAGTCGCGGTATCTGCGGCTGAGGATCCGTTCGGTCCCGTCCGCCAGGACCACGATGTAGTCACCGCGGAAGTAGGGCCGCAGTTCCCGGACGCGTTCCACGTTGATGACCGTGGTGCGGTGGATGCGCCGGAAGCGCTGCGGGTCCAGCCGCTCGGCGAAGCGCGTCAGCGGTTCCCGCACGATATGCGTGTCGGCTCCTACATGGACGCAGATGTAATTGCCGGCTGACTCGACCCAGTCCACAGCCGCGGCGTCGATGATGAGGAACCGCCCGTCGACCTTCAGGGCGAGGCGGCGGGCCCGCATCGCCGGGCTCCGGTCGGGCGCCGGCACGGGATGCATCCAGCGGGCGAAATCGGTGATGATTGTTTCTGCGCTCATAGGAGTCTTCCCCCACCCTGGCTAAGCATCTTTCATGCCATCGCCCGGAATCTTGCCGCATATCAGATGAAAGTTCCCGCCAAACCGGCGCGCTTCGTCCCGCCCCCGGACCAGGCAGCAATCATTTCACGGGGGGCCACTGTTCTCCGGCGGACAGCACCTGTCCGTTTTCGGACATGCCGGCCGGACCACCTTTTGAAGAAACCTTCACCCGCAAGGGTTTCTGTCGATGTGTTACAATGGTAGCGCATTTGCAGACAAACCGGCCGGAGTGCCACCATGAGCGGCAAGTTCGGCAAAATACTGATTGTGGACGACGACGCCGATGTCCTGCAGGCGGCGCGGTTTTTCCTCAAACAACACGTGGAGCTGGTCCACACCGAGCGCGACCCGGGCCGGATCCCACAGCTGCTCCTCAACGAGTCGTACGACGTCATCCTGCTGGACATGAACTTCACCCGCGACGTCACCAGCGGCGCCGAGGGCTTCCTCTGGCTCGGCCGGATCCTGGAGATCGACCCGGCCGCGGTGGTGATCATGATCACCGCCTTCGGCGACATCAACGTGGCGGTCCGGGCCATCAAGGAGGGGGCGACGGACTTCGTCCTCAAGCCGTGGCAGAACGAGAAGCTCCTGGCCACGGTGTCGTCGGCGCTGAACCTGCGCCGCTCGCGATTCGAGGTGGCCCACCTGCGCTCCCGCCAGCAGCAGCTCCACGACGATCTCGACCACCCCTTTCACGAGTTCATCGGCGTGTCGGCGCCGATGCAGAAGGTGTTCGCCGCCATCGAACGGGTCGCCAAGACGGATGCCAACGTGCTGATCCTCGGCGAGAACGGCACCGGCAAGGAACTGGTCGCCCGGGCCGTGCATCGCAACTCGACCCGGGCGGCTGAAGTGTTCATCAGCGTCGACATGGGCGCCATCACCGAAACGCTGTTCGAGAGCGAGCTCTTCGGCCACGTCAAGGGCGCCTTCACCGACGCCGCCGCCGACCGGGCCGGCCGCTTCGAGGTGGCCTCCGGCGGCACGCTGTTCCTCGACGAGATCGGCAACCTGCCCCTGACCCTCCAGTCGAAAATCCTGCGGGTCATCGAGACCCGCTGCGTCACGCGGGTGGGCGCCAACAAGCCGATCCCGGTGGACATCCGCCTCGTCTGCGCCACCAACCGTGCCATCCTGGAGATGGTGGCGCGCCAGGAGTTCCGGCAGGACCTGCTGTACCGGATCAACACCGTGGAGATCCACCTGCCCCCGCTACGGGAGCGCGATGAGGACCTGCCGCTGCTGGCCGACCACTTTCTCCAGCTCTACACCCGGAAGTACCAGAAGCCGGTCCCCAAGCTCAGCGCGGCCACCCTCAAGATGTTCGGCAAATACGCCTGGCCGGGCAACATCCGCGAACTGCGCCACGCCATTGAGCGGGCCGTGATCATGAGCGACGCATCCGTCCTCCAGCCATCGGACTTCTTTTTCAGCACCGCCGAACCCGGCCCCGACGGCCTGGCCCTCGGGAGCTTCAACCTCGAAGACGTGGAGAAATCGGTCATCCGCAAGGTGCTCCACAAGAACCAGGGCAACATCAGCCAGGCGGCCCGCGAGCTCGGCATCACCCGGGCCGCACTCTATCGCCGCATCGGCAAGCACGACATCTAGAGAGGATCGCCGATAGTGGTGCTGAAACGATTCCGTGTCCAGATCGCGCTGCGCGTGCTGCTGCTGGCGGCGGCCATCAGCCTGGCCGTGTACCTGGCGCCCATCAGTTGGCTGGCGGCTGTCGCCGTCGCCGCCCTGGCCGTCTTCGGGGCGTTCGCCCTCGTCCACTACGTGGAGCGGACCCAGCACAATCTGAGCCGTTTTCTGCTGGCCGTCCGCTATGCCGATTTCTCACAGACGTTCACCCGAAACCCGCTCGGGGCGCCGTTCCGCGAGCTGGACGCCGCCATCGCCGAGGTCATCGGCGAGTTTCAGAAACACCGCCTCGAAAAGGAGGCCCAGGCCCACTACCTGGAGACCATCGTCCAGCACGTGGGAATCGGCCTAATGGTTTACCGACCCGACGGCGCCGTGGACCTGGTCAACCGTGCCGCCAAGCGACTGCTGGGCGTCGCCCGCCTGGCCCGCCTCGATTCCCTGGAACCGGTCAGCCCGGAACTGATCCGGGTGCTGCTGGAGCTCCGGCCGGGGCAACGGGCGCTGGTCCGGGTGCTACACGACGCCGAGCCGGTCCAGTTGGCCATCGCCGTCACCGAGTTCAAGCAGCGTGACCGCCTCTACCGGCTGGCCTCGCTTCACGATATCCACGGCGAGCTGGAGGAGAAAGAGACAGAGGCCTGGCAGAACCTGACCCGGGTGCTCACCCACGAGATCATGAACTCCATGACCCCCATCGCCTCGCTGGCCGCCACGGCCAGCGACATGTTCGCGACGATGAAACCAGATGCCGCCGGCGATGGCGCGCCCGACGGAATCGGCGACATCCAAGAGGCGCTCCAGACCATTCACAAGCGGAGCCGTGGGCTGATGCAGTTCGTCCAGGCCTACCGCAGTCTCACCCACATCCCGTCACCGCACTTCCAGGTGTTCTCCATCCGGGAGATCTTCACCCGGATGCAACACCTGCTGCAGGAACGGCTCGCCGCCAGCGGCATCACTTTCACCGTGGCCGTCGATCCGGAAAGCCTGGAACTCACCGCCGACCCGGAACTGTTGGACCAGGTGCTGCTCAACCTTCTCCTCAACGCCGCGGACGCGCTCCGCGGCCGGCCCGACCCCCGCATCGAACTCGGCGCCTGGCTGGGCGAACGCGGGCGGGTGATCATCGAGGTCCGCGACAACGGCTGCGGGATCACCGACGAGGCCCAAGCCAAGATCTTCATTCCCTTCTTCACCACGAAAAAGGAGGGCTCCGGCATCGGGCTGAGTCTGTCGCGCCGGATCATGCGCCTCCATCGCGGCTCCATCTCCGTCCAGAGCCGGCTCGACGAGGGCACCGCCTTCCGCCTCCACTTCTAGAAAGGATCGGGGCGGCCTGGCGGCCGCCCCGGTGCAGAGGAGTCTTCCCCCAAAGGAGAACTCATGGGGCCGCCCGCCCATCCCCTGGCGGACGGCGCCCGTTTCATTTGGGTGGCGGAGGCGGCAGCGGGGCCGCCGGCTCCCACACCACGTTGACGATCTTCCATTCCCCGTCGAGCCGGGCCAGGTGGCAATGGTCGGTGAACTTCAGCGAAACGATGCGGACGCTGGCCACCACGCGGTCCACCGACAGGATCTCGATGGCCAGCTTCATCTCTTCGCCCGGCTTCAGCCGGCCCGCGCCGGCGCCGGTGTACGCCACCATGGCCGACTTGCCGATGGGCTGCAGGAACAGCCGGCCCGCGCCCGGACTTTGCAACACGCCCCGTTTGGCCAGTTCCGGATGGAGCGCCCGGTCCAGGCGGGCCGCGTCACCCGTGTACCAGCCTTCGATATAATCGCGCACGCATTCCTCGATGGCCGCGCGGTCCGCCGTGGCGTCCGGTGCCGTTCCCCCCGGCACCGCCGCTATCAGTGCGGCCGTCAGGAGCAGGGTCGTCATCCACATGAGGGGCCTCCGGAAACGAACAGTCAGAACGGTGCGCTGATTGAACCGTCCCTTTATACGTGGGGAGGTCCGGCTGGGATTCGATTTTTCTCACCCGGGACGGGCAGTCCGTCCCACATCCGGTCCGCTTCATCCCACCGGTTCGGCGAACGGATTCCATCCGCCCGATTAGCGACGACAAAATATTTCTGCGAAAATTAGTAAAATCGGCATTCTAACCGAAAGGATTCGGATGTGATCCGACCGCCATACTACCGTGGGAGACACAAGGAGGCATCATGCATGAACCGCTGCGAAAGTGGGGCACGTTTGTTCTGATCGCGTGCGCCCTGGGGTTGGCCCTCGGCGCCGACAGCCCGGAGCTGCGCGCCCTGGGGCGACAAGTCAACGCCGCGTTCCGCGCTCTGGACAACCTGTCGCTGCAGGACAACCTGCCTGAGATCGAGACCAAGCTCAAGGAGATCGATGGCCTGATCGCACAAGTCCGGGCCATGAACCCCACCTACTCCGAGCTTCGGATCTGGGATGGTAAAAGCAGCGGCTGGAAGAAGCAGCTTGCCATGGTGAAGCCCGCCGCGGGCGGCGGTTCTTCGACCGGCAGTTCTGATACAGCGTCCGGGTCGTCCGCAGGCGCACCCGTCTCCGGCGGGCTGAGCAAGGATGAGGTCAAGGCGGACTGGCAGGGGTTCTGCGATTATTTCGATTCGTTTGAAACCAAGTACAAGGCGATCTTCAATCACAACGGCGAGGTCATGTTCAGCGAACAGAACCTGAGCGACATCATGGCCAAGCTGGAGCAGCTCCGCAAGGTGGATGTGCCGGAAGCCCGCAAGCGCCTCGACGGCTTTGGCGCCAAGTACGGCCGCGACACCGACACCATCGACCGCAAGCTCTTCGAGCTGACCCCCGAGAACCCGCGCAAGAGCCGGCTGGACCCGGAGAACCAGCGGCCCGACGGTTCGGCGGGGAACGACTACCGGGACCTGGAGCGGATGCTGAAGCTGGCCAACGAGGGCCCCGCGACCCAGGCGGCGGGGATCCTCAAGCAGGTCCAGCTCGAGATGAACAACACCGCCCGAAAGTCGGATTCCCAACTGGCCCGGCACGCCGAGCAACTCACCGCCGCCCACCGACTCGATCCGAACAACGCCGCGGTGACCGAGCAACTGGCGGCGATCGAAAAATCGCGCGCCGGCATGAAGGCGGCGGCGGCCGAGCAGCTCAAGACGGCTAAGTTCCCTCCCAACTCCAGCAGCTTCGCCGGACCGGGCAGTCCGGGCACCCTGACCGCGGCCGCCATCCGTTACTTCAACGAAGTCTATCCCAAGGAAAAAGCCATCGCCGCGAGCGTCGCCGGCAACTGGGTGAGCACCAAAAAGAACATCCTGGGGCAGACCATCCAGTGGGGCCTCCCCGTGTACATCGCCAGCATCCAGAACAACTCCAAGGAGATCTGCCGTGTGTTCAAGATGACCGTGCTGGCCGCCGAGGGAAACAACCCGCCCAAGGCGCCTCCGTTCGTGGACCACTGGACGGGCGACTCCTTCCAGATGCTCATAGCCAACGTCCCGAAATAACGGGCGCTCCCCACCAAATCCCTTGAGCCGGGCGGGCTGCCCCGTCCGGCTCTTCATTTGACCTACATAGCTTTCCCAAGATAATTCATCGCCGAGGCGTCGAGACGCTGAGTTCGGCATCTGCCTGTTGCCGAGATCGATTCATGTGACACCCGAAAGCGGAATTCGGGACATCCAACAAATCGGCTTCGTCGGCAGTCAATTTCGGACATTCAACGAATCAGAATTTAGGACACCCGACAAATCGCCTTGGTCGGCGCCTGCCGACCACAGGTTCCAACCCCTTGATATCTATGTTCTTCCAATCACCAATGATGAACCTGATCGGTGGGCGCAATGTTTGGGTGTCCTGTTTTAATGATCACCAATGATGAACCTGATCGGTGGGTGCAATGTTTGGGTGTCCTGTTTTTCCCTTTTATTCCCCACGAATCAGAATTCGGGACACTCAATATATCGCATTGGTCGGCGCCCGCCGACAACAGGCTCCAATCCCTTGATATCTATGTTCTTCCAATCACCAATGATGAACCTGATCGATGGGTGCAATGTTTGGGTGTCCTGTTCTTCCTGTTTTATACTGTTAAATATAAGATGTCTTCGCGTTCTTGGTGTCTTGGCGAGCCGGATTCCGAACGACCACTCACAGGTCAACCGAGTGGGTCTTCTCCCGAACCTGGGCGCTGGGGCGGCAGCTCCCGCCGCCACACGTCCACGACGTGCTCGCGATGGCCAAACCGGCAGAATTCAGGACACCCAACAAATCGCCTTGATCGGCAGAATTAGGGACACCCAACAAATCGCCTTTGTCAGCGCCCGCCGACAGCAGGTTCCAATCCCTTGATATATGTGTTCTTCCAATCACCAATGATGAACCTGATCGGTGGGCGCAATGTTTGGGTGTCCTGTTCTTCCTGATGTTTGGGTGTCCTGTTCTTCATGCCAATCCCTTGATATCTATGTTCTTCCATTCACCAATGATGGACCTGATCGGTGGGTGCAATGTTTGGGTGTCCTGTTCTTCACCAATGATGAACCTGATCAATGGGTGGAATGTTTGGGTGTCCTGTTCTTCCTGCGAGAAAGTCACTCTGCGGGAAGCACTTACAAATTATACTTACAATGATAACCAGTATACTCCGTCTAAACAGCTCAAATTATTCGACTTTTAACGGGACAGTACTGCTGTTAAATATAAGATGTCTTCGCGTTCTTGGCGTCTTGGCGAGCCAAATTCCGAACGACCACTCACAGGTCAACCGAGTGGGTCTTCTCCCGAACCTGGGCGCTGGGGCGGCAGCTCCCGCCGCCACACGTCCACGACGTGCTCGCGATGGCCAAACCGGCGCGGCGGCCGGCTTTCCACTCGGTGCAGACCGAGCCGCTCCCAAAATCGGGCCGCGCCAGAGTTGGCCTTCACAACACCCAGCTCGATGCGGCTGGCGCCGGCCGCGGCGGCCCACCGCTCGAACGCCCGATAGACGCGCCGGCCCAATCCGCCGCCGCGCCGGGCGGGATCCAGGAGCAGCAGACCGATGAACCACGTACCCGGAAGCGGATAGTCCGGAACGACATCCAGGACTCCGACCAGGCGGTCCCCGTCGTCGAATACACCCAGCACCATTTTTTCGTCCGCCCGTCGTCCCGGTGGACAATCGGCGAGGAGCGCCTCCGCGTCGCCGGCGGCCGTTACCCGGCCTTCAACCAATTCGAAATAATCGGCACAGCGCACCAGCAGGTCCTGCAGCACACTGGTGTCCGCCGGAGATAAACGGGCCACCCGGTGAGGGGGTAACGTGAATGCATGGAGTTTGTGGCGACTCATGATTGTTCAACCCGTGAGCTGTGGGCGGCACCTTCGGCGCGCCGTGGCACCGCACCATATCAACCGTGAAAATGAATATGCCAAAGCAGCGCCGGAGAGAAGCGGATGTTGATGACTGCCTGCAGCCACCAGCTCGCGAGGCGCTGAGAGCACCCATTCACTGATTAACCGATTAACCAAATCACCAACTCACCGATTCACCGCTCTCCCAAAAGCCCCCCGGCCCGCAGGGAGCGGGCCGGGGGAGGTTTCGCCGAACAGACACGCGGTCGGAGACCGCGAGGTACTTACTGGGCCGGGACGGCGCAGAGGAAATCCAGCGCGTCGTTGCCGAACAGGACGAACGAGAAGACGTCGTCCGTCGCGGTCACGTGGATGTAGCCGCTGGTCTGGGCCTGGAGCGTGCCGATCCCCTCGATCTGGGACAGCAAGCGGACGTACTTTTCGCCAGGGGCCAGGGTCCGCACCACGGTGTTGCCGTTCTGCGTGCCGTCGCTGAGGAAGACTTTGATGGTGACGTCCACCGAAGCCGCGTTCGTGTTCACCACGGCGATACCGGTGAAGAAGCTCACTCCGCCGGCGTCGCCGCTGGCGACCTGGGCGTAATAGAAGTCGTCCTTGCCCTCACGCTCCAGCGGCAGGGTGGACATGTAGTGGTTGTCCACCGGATTGCCGAAGGTCAGGCAGCTCGACAGCGCCAGGGTGGAATCCACCTTCAGCCACCCCTCGGTAGTCACGCCCGACGGCAGGCCCAGCTCCGTGTCGCGCAGCCGGACGAACTTCAGGGCGGGCACGGTCACCTGGAAGGGCGCGCCGATGACGGTCCCGTCGGCGCGGTACGGGGTGATGGTGGCCACGGCGTCCGTGTCATGGTAGTTCCACAGAACCACTTCGGTGTAGTAGACGTCGGGCATGAAGACCACGTGGGGGGCATACAGGAGGGATTGCCCGTACGGCACGATGTTAAGTGAACAGATGGAGGTGTCGCCGTCGCGGATCGTCGCGTTGCCGATGAAGCCGGGGCCGGCGGTCGGTGATTCGCCGGATTTGTCCGCTCCCGGCAGGGTGGCATAGACGGCCCCGTCAAAGCCGGCGCCGAACACGGTGGCCGCGTCCAGCTTGACGAAGCCGCCCGGCGGAATGACATATTCCCCGCCGTTGTGAGTCGTGACGTTGTCATAGCCGAACAGTACCAGCGTGATCGCCTCAGCGCCCGGGTTGGCAAAGAACAGCTCGGTGGAATACGTGCCGGTGGCCCGCACCAGGGGCAGGCGGCCGAAGCTCATGGTGTCGGTGAACACCGCCGCGCCGTCGAGACCCGCCAGGCCGCCGCCGGCGAAATGCTGGGTGACGAAGAAACCGAGCAGGCCGTTCTGGTCGCTTTCGGCCAGCACCCAGCCGTCGGTGGCCTGAGTCAGTCCCAGCAGTCCTTCGGCCTGGTAGGCGCCCTGATCGCCCGCCGGCCAGCTCCAGAGGTCCGACACCTCGGCGGTGTTCCCCGCGCTGTCGAACGACGTGAACCGGACGTTGGCGTCCGCCGCTCCGGTGTTCACAAACCCGTATCCCTCGGTCCACGTGCCGGGCGCGTACGACAGGCGCGGGAAGTAGGCCCGCTGTACCGGGATGAACGGCGCCGCCGGTTCGAAGCGCAGCGTCGTGTTGGACAGGTCGAAGGCGTCGGCCTTGGCAAACGCCTGATAGATGGGCAGGCCGGCGGGAATGGGTGCCGGGCTCGTCAGCGTCGACAGGTCGCTGGACGGGTAGTCCAGGATCGCGCCGGGGCACAGGCCCACCACGCCCTTCCATTCCGGGCCGCCGCTGAACTCGGTCTGCGACTGGGTCATGGAGCAGGTACCCCAGGTGAACTCCACCGCGCCGTCCGGGAACAGGGTGATGGTGACGGTGTTCGTGCCCGTGGGTCCGGTCTGCGCCCACTGGGCCAGCCGGTCGTAGGTGACGGTGAACCGGTCGGCCTGGGCGTTCATGATGATCTTGTTGTCTCCGGGCGACTTGGCCAGGTCGGTGTAGAGGCCGGCGATGCGGGGCATGTTGTTGAGGAAGGCGATCGGGCCGCGCTGCTGGTACTCGTAGCCGGCCTCGAACGTGAGGTTGCCGTCGGAGTTGATATAGCAACCGGGGTAGAGCTTGCCGTAGAACGGGAACAGGAAGCCGCCGGCGAAGGGGACATAGAGCGAGTCGTCGTCATCCAGGTTGCTGGGCGTGGCGGGCGTGACCCCCAGGGTGACCGGCACGACGTTGGATTCGACGATGGAACTCCGGTTCCCCTCCGAATCCTCCAGATAGCCGTACACCTGGAGCGTTTCGCCCACGTTGGTCGCCACCATCTGCCAGATGCCGAACGGATCGAGCACCCCCGTTCCGCCGGGGCCCGTCAGGGATGAGGCGTTGACCGCGAACGGCAGCGTCGTGACGTCCTCGCCGTTGACCCGGATCAGGAAGTAGAACCACTGCAGGTCGGCGTCCGGATCGGCGTAGTCGAACTGCATGATGAAATCGACGAAGGTCGGGTAGCCGGCGTCGTACAGGCCCTTTTCGCTGATGAACAGGTTCGACAGCGTCGGCGGAGTGCTGGGCAGCACCCGGAGCTGGAAGGACCGGTTGAAGGTGCCGGCACTGCCGCTGACGCCGAGATTGAAGTCGATCACCGTGCTGGGGCTCACCGACGCGTCAACCTGGAAGACGTATGGCGACGCGTTGGTCTGGGTGCCGCCGGCGGCAATCGTGCCGTAGGCGCCGGTGGGCGTGGTCACGGTGATGCCGGCGGTGGCGGTGGCGAGCAACGCATTCGTGGAGTTGACCGCCGCGCCGCCGGTGTTTTCCAGCATGACATTCAGGTTGATGGTTTCGCCCGGATCGATGACGCCGTCGTTATTGCCGGCCGAGTCGTCCACCTGGACGGACCGGATGTTGATCATGCCCGTGGCGTCCAGGTTCACGCCGCCCGTGGCCACAAGGCCGAAGCCCTGGAACGACGCCCCGGCGAAGCCGGGTACGTTGGTACCCATGACCCGGATGGTGTAGGCGCCGGCCGCCGGCGACTTGACCAGGATGCCCTCGACATTGTTGAGGGTGTCGGCGCCGGCGGGATTGACCAGCGACTCTTTCAGGTCGCCGATCAGTTCCAGGTTCCACTGGTTGCCGGCGTAACGGACGCCGCCCGGTCCGATCACCTCGAGGTCGAGGTTGTTGACCAGGGTGATGGCGGCGCTCTCGGAGCCCGGCGGGTCGGTCCAGACCAGCGTGATCTTCAGCGGCTGGCCCTCCGCGACCTGGACGGGATATTCACGAATGCCGCCGGTGGTCAGACCGTTGGCGTTGGCCACGTCCCACACCAGCAGTTTGCGGGCATCCGCCTTGGCGTTGAAATAGAGGGCGTTGTCCAGCAGCACCCGGCCCCAGCCCTGCCCCACGGCCGGCGCATCTTCCTTGCCCACCCGGGCAGTGTTGCCGCCGGTCATGTTGGCGCAGGAGTTGATCATCACCGCCTTGAGCAGCGCCGCCGACGGGGTGAACGCGTTGGCCGGGGTCTTGACGCCCGACGGGTACCACCCCTCGGTGAAGTACTGGCGCGCCAGGGCGCTGAAGCCGGCGGCGGTGGGCGCCGCCATGCTGGTGCCGCTCATGGCGATCGTGCTGCAGTTGTTGGCGGTGGTTTCGCCGCGGGCCGAGACGATGTAGTCGCCCGGCAACGCCAGGTCCGGCTTGATCCGGCCGTCGGCCGCCGGCCCCTTGGATGAGAACGAAGCGATGGCGTTGGCGCCGGTGCTGCCGTTGGTGGTGGCCGCCACCGCGATGACGTTTTTCGACGTGCAGAGGTAGTTCAGGGTTTCGGGCGTGGGGCCGGCGTTGCCGGCGGAGACGACGATGAGGAAGTCTTCGTTGTCCCAGACGAACATGTCGGTGTAGGTGCAGGCGGTGGTGTAGAGGTTGTTCTCGACGCCCCAGCTGTTGGAGGCGACATGGACGCCGCTGGCGCGGTCCTGGGCCCACATGTCGTAGAACGGCCAGGGGAAGTAGAGGTAGGGGCTGTCGGACCGTCCGCCGTCCTGGATGACCAGCTTGGCCAGGGGGGCCATGCCGTCACCCGTGTCGTGACCGGCGCCGGCGGGTGAGGCCAGGTTGTGGTAATCGTCGCCCGTGGCGGAACCGGCGGTATGGGTGCCGTGGTAGCCGTGGGCGGCGTGGTCGCCGTCCTCGGATCCCGGCAGGATGTTGTACGCGATGAGCTTGCGCTGGGTGTTGCTCACGGTGAGCACGTTGGGCGGCTCAACGGTCTGGCTGGGGAGAACTCCGCCGCCGGCCGTATGGATGAAGAAGCACGCGTCCTTGTCCAGGCCGCTGTCGGCGATGGCGATGACCTGGCCCTGGCCGAGGATGCCGTGATCGAAGATGGGCGTCGTCTTGCCGACGGTGTCGCCGCTCTGGCCCATCCAGTAGGAGTTGTCGTTCAGGGGCCGGTCCAACTCCCGCCGCTCCACCCAGCGGACGTCGTTGAGGCTGAGCACGTGCTCCACGAACGCCGGCAGGATGTCGCGGGACAGCTCGAAGAGCACGGTGTTGCGCCCGCCCTGTTCGAAGTTGAACCGGCGGTCGCTCACAAAGCGGTTCATCAGGCTCTCGATCCCGCCGGCCAGGTCGCCGCCGGGGAAGAAGTCCACCGAGAACCGGTGGGTGTCATCCGCCGCCCCGGCAAAGCGGTCGCGCAACTCCGCCGCCAGCGCCGGCGCCACGCGGAAGCCGGACTGGTAATCGCCGATCCAGCGCACGCCGGCCAGGCGGCTGACTTTGTCGTACTGGTCGCCGGTGAGGCGGACCAACAGGGCGTGGTTCGGGATGTAGTCGAAGATCCGGGCGCCGGCGGCCTGGAGCGCCTGCCGGTCCGCGGGGCGGATGGGCCCGGCGAACTGAACCAGATAATACTTGCCGTCGAGCGGCTGCCCTTTCAGGTAGTCGGGCACCCAGGCGTCGAGGTCGGGCGGCCCGTCCCGCAGCGGGTCGAAGACCGCCGCCTTTAGCAGGACCAGCTCGTCGCGCGCGGCGGCCTGCGCGAAAAACTGCTGGGGATCGTCTATGGGCTGAGCCGTCCCCGGGAAAAGGACCGGCCGGCCCGCCAGGTTCTGGCCGGCCCACACGCCCGCTGTTCCCGCCAGCAGGATGACCAGCAGGAATCCGAGCCTGGATCCGGCTCTGTGTGCGCGTATCATGAAGCACCTCCGAAAGGGAATCCGTCACGTGAGCGCAAAGCGGTCAGAATTATAGCACGGGGCGCCCCGCGCAGACGGGCAAAATCATGCCGTCGGAACGGACCGGTTCCCCGTCCGCGACCCGCCTTTGGTATAATACGGCCAGCATTCGACTCCACTCGACCGCCGGACTGCAGCGAGCGTGACCATGACGCCGGAATTTCGCCCCATCGCCCCCGAGGAGATCCCGGACAACCCGTTCCGCCTCATCGGCACTGACTGGATGCTGCTCACCGCCGGCGCGCCGGGCGACTGCAACCCCATGACCGCCAGCTGGGGCGGGGTGGGCGTGCTCTGGAACCAGCCGGTGACGTTCTGCTTCGTCCGGCCCGTCCGCCACACATTTGGCTTCATGGAGCGTCACCCGGCGTACACGCTCTCCTTCTTTGAGGAGCGCTACCGGCCGGCGCTGGAGCTGTGCGGCACCCGTTCCGGCCGCGACCTCGACAAGGCGGCGGCGGCGGGGCTGACGCCCGTCGCCGGCGCCGGTGGGGGCGTCGCGTTCGCCGAGGCCCGGCTGGTCATCGAGTGCCGGAAGCTGTACAGTCAGGATCTGGATCCCGCCCGGTTCATCGAGCCGGGACTGGCGGCCCACTACCCGGAGCGGGATTACCACCGGTTGTACATCGGCCGGATCACCCACGCCTGGATCCGCACCGGCGGATGACCGGGCGACGGTCGTTCCCGCGCGCGGCATTTCGTGCGCCCGGCGGCGGGCGCCCAGACAAGGTGGACACATGAAACAAAAACTCCTGTGGATCGGCATCGTGGCGCTGGCGCTGGCCCTCGGATTCGGCAGCGGCTACCTGGCGCACTCTCCGGAGGCACTATCCGATGCGGAGCTGCTGATCCGCTCGGCCCGGGTGCTGTGGGGATTGACTCTCACGCCGCCCCAACTCCGGCTCATGGCGGAGGACCTGCAGGAATACCTGCAGGCGTACTCGGCCATCCGGCGGGAGCCCATCCCCAACGACCTGCCGCCGGCCCTGGAGTTTCACCCCCGCGGCGCCGCCCCGCCCGTTCCGGCAGCCGCCGCCGCCCGGCCGCCGGCGCGCCGGCTCACTCGCCCGACCGACCTCGAGGAGCTGGCCTTTTACCCGGTCACCGACCTGGCCGAGCTGGTGCGCACCCGGCAGGTCACCTCGACGGAGCTGACCGAGCTGTACCTGGCCCGGCTCAAGCGGCACGATGCACAGCTCCACTGCGTGGTCACGCTCACCGAGACGCTGGCGAGGGAGCAGGCCCGACGGGCCGACGCCGAGATCGCCGCGGGGCGCCGGCGCGGTCCTCTGCACGGGATTCCGTACGGCGCCAAGGACCTGCTGGCCGTCCCCGGCTATCCCACCACCTGGGGCAGCGCCCCCTATCGCGACCAGGTGCTCGCCGACACGGCCACCGTGGTGCGGCGCCTGGAAGATGCCGGCGCGGTGCTCGTGGCCAAGCTGACCCTGGGCGAGCTGGCGTGGGGCGACGTCTGGTTCGGCGGCCAGACCCGCAACCCGTGGAACCCGAAGGAGGGCTCCAGCGGCTCATCGGCCGGCCCGGCGTCGGCCGCGTCAGCCGGCCTGGTGGGCTTCGCCATCGGCACCGAGACGTGGGGTTCCATCGTCTCGCCGTGCACGCGCTGCGGCGTGACGGGGCTCCGACCCACGTTCGGCCGCGTCTCCCGGGCGGGCGCCATGGCCCTGAGCTGGTCCATGGACAAGATCGGCCCCATCGCCCGCACGGCGGAAGACTGCGCCCTGGTCTTCGACGCCATCCGCGGTCCCGATGGACTGGACCCCACCGTCACGGACGCCCCGTTCCGGCTCCCCGACCGCCGGCTGTTCGCCCAGCTGCGCTTCGGCTATCTCCGGAAGCAGTTCGAGGGCGACTACCCGGCCCGCGCCAACAACGCCGCTTCGCTGGAAACCCTGCGGCGACTCGGCGCGCGCCTCGAACCGGTGGAGCTGCCGCCGGGCCCCGTCGATTCGCTGGCCTTCATCCTGAGCGCCGAGGCGGCGGCGGCCTTCGACGAGCTGACCCGCTCCGGCGGCCTGGACCGCATGGCGCGCCAGACGCGCGACGCGTGGCCCAACGTCTTCCGCTCGGCCCGGTTCATTCCGGCGGTGGAGTACATCCAGGCCAACCGGCTGCGGACGCGGCTCATCGCGGACACCAACGCCCTGTTCGAGCGCGTCGACGTGCTGGTGGCGCCGGCTTTCGAGGGCGACACGCTCCTCCTGACCAACCTCACCGGCCACCCCTGCGTGGTGGTGCCCGACGGGCTGGACGCGAAGGGCGCGCCCACCAGCATCACCTTCATCGGCCGGCTCTTTGACGAGAGCGCCATCCTGGCCGCCGCCGCGGCGTTCCAGGACGGCGGGCCGTTTGCGGGCCGGCGTCCGCCCGGCTTTTGACGGGACAGCCGGGAGCAGGCGGTCATGAACGGAGACAGGAGACAGTCGGTTTGATGGACAGGTACTACTTCCAACTCGGCGGCGCCATCGTCGGCCCCCTGGACGCTGCGGGCGTGCGAGCCGCGGTCCGCGAGGGCCGCATCCGTCCGGACACGCCGACGCGCCGGTCTCCCGACGCGCCGTGGGAACCCGCGGGCCGCCTGCTGGTGGACCTGCCCGGCGGACTTGACGCACTCGGCTGGCCGATGGACGCGCCCGGCGGCGACGCGACCCTGCCCACCCCCGCCGCAGCCACCGACACGCACCCATCCGGCGGCGGTCGCGCATTCCGGATGAGCCTGTTCGGTCCGGGCGAGGAGGTGGCCGGGCGCTATCGGGTGATTCGTTTCATCGGCCGGGGCGGGATGGGCGAGGTGTACGAGGTCGAGGACATCGAGCTGCACGAGCGGGTCGCCCTCAAGACCATCCGCCCCGAGATCGCCGGCGACGAAAACGCCGTCAACCGCTTCAAGCGGGAGATCCATCTGGCCCGCAAAGTCACCCATCCCAATGTCTGCCGCATCTTCGACCTGGGCATTCACCACTGGCCGCCGGCGGGGGGCGGGGAGGAGCCGGGCGTCTTCTTCCTGACCATGGAGATGATCCCCGGTGAGACGCTGGCCGAGCGCCTGAACCGGGTGGGCCGGCTGGAGCCGACGGCGGCGCTGCCCCTCGCGGAGCAGCTCTGCGCGGCCCTCGACGCCGCCCACCGGGTCGGCATCGTGCACCGGGACTTCAAGACCGGCAACGTCATGCTGATCCCCGCCCGCGAGGGCGCCGCGGGCGAGCGGGCGGTGATCACCGATTTCGGCATGGCCCGCTCCAGCTTCGACAGCGACTCACCGCTGGACGCGCTGACGGTGACGGGGCAGATCTCCGGTACGCCCACGTTCATGGCCCCGGAGCAGGTGGAGGGCGGGGCGGTCACCGCCGCAGCCGACATCTATGCCCTCGGCGTCGTGCTCTACCGCGCCGTGACCGGCACCTGGCCCTTTGTCGCCGACACCCCGCTGGCCACGGCGCTCAAACGGCTGCGCGAGGCGCCGGTGCCGCCGTCGGCCCATCTCCCCGGCCTCGACCCGAAGTGGGAGACGGCGATTCTCCGGTGCCTGCAGCGTGAGCCCGCGGCGCGGTTTCCCGACGCCCGGTCCGTCGCCGCCGCCCTGCGCGGGGAAGCCGCGGACGGCGACTCGCTAACCGTCCGCCTGGCGCCGCGCCGCCCGGCCCGCCGCTGGCTCATCGGCGTCGCGCTGGCGTTGGCGCTGGCCGCCATCGGCATCGTGCTCTGGCAAACCGGCGTGCTGCCATCGCCGTCGTCCAAAAAAGGCGACACGTCGGTGGCCATGCGCCGCGCCGTGGCCGTGCTGGGGTTTAAAAATCTGTCCGGCCGGTCCGAGGCCGACTGGCTGGCCACCGCGCTGGCCGAGATGGTCCGCACCGAACTGGGGCCCGCCGGCCAGCTCCGCCTCATCCCCGGGGAGAACATCGCCCGGATGCGCCTCGAGCTGGCGCTGCCGGAGGCCGACACGCTGGCGCTCGACACGCTGCAGCGCATCCGGCGCAACCTCGGCACCGACGTGGTGGTGCTGGGGTCCTACCTGGCGCTGGGCGAGCGGGGCGGCGGCCGGATCCGCCTGGACGTCCGCGTGCAGGACACGGTGTCGGGCGAGACGCTGGCCACCTTGGGCGAGACCGGCCAGGAGGCGGAAGTCTTCGACCTGGTCGCCCGGCTGGGTGGCCGCCTGCGTGCCGCCTTGGGCGGCGCCGAGTCCGCCGGCGATCAAACCGCGCCGGCCGTCCGCCCGGCGGACGCCCGGGTGCTCCGGCTCTACGCCGAAGGGCTGGCCCGGCTGCAGGTCTTCGACGCTCTGGCCGCCCGGGACCGGCTTCAGGAAGCGACCCGCCTCGATCCGGCTTATCCCCCGGCATGGGAAGCTCTGGCGGACAGCTGGAGCGCCCTGGGCCACGACGCCGAAGCCCGGGCCGCCTCGGCCAGGGCCTTCGCCCTGAGCCGGACACTGGACCGGGAGACCCGCCTGCGGATCGAGGCCCGCTACCACGAGGCGGAGCGGCAGTGGACGCAGGCGGTGGAAATCTACCGCAGTCTCTGGATCTTCTACCCCGACAACCTCGACTACGGTCTCCGCCTGGCCGCCGCCCAGGTGGCCGCCGGCCGGGGCGCCGACGCTCTGGCCACGGTGGCGCAGTTGCGGAAGCTCCCTTCGCCCGCCGACGATGACCCGCGGCTGGACCTGGCCGAGGCGGCCGCGGCGGGCAGCCAGTCCGACTATCGCCGGCAGGCGGCGGCGGCCGGCCGGGCCGTGGACAAAAGCCGGGCCGCCGAAACGCGTTCGCTCACGGCGCGGGCGCTGCTGCTCCAGGCCGGCGCCCACCGGGAACTGGGTGACCTGGAACCGGCCCTGGCCGCCGCGACGGCGGCGCGGGACATCTACGCCGCCCTCGGCGACCGGGGCGGCCAGGCCCGCGCCTTCCGAAGCGTGGCCATCATCCGCTTCGATCGCGGCGACCAGGCGGCGGCCAAGCGCGACCTGACCGAAACGCTGCGCCTGAGCCGGGCGATCGGCAACCGGATCGGCGAGGCCTCCGCCCTGGGTAACCTGGCCGTAATCCTCAAGGTCGAGGGCGACCTGACCGGCGCGCTCCGGCAATACCGCGACGCGCTGGCCATCTTCGAGGAACTCGGTGACACGGCGGACGCGGCCACCGCCCGCAACAACATCGCCAACATCCACTACGCCCAGGGCGACCTCGACCGGGCGCGGGCGATGTTCGAGGAGGCCGGACGGGCGTTCGCGGCCACGGGTGACCGGAGCGGCGCCGCCCTGGCCCAGAATAACGTCGCCACCATTTTGTTCGACCTGGGCCGCCTCGAGGAGGCCGCCGGGATGTACCGACAGTCGCTGGCCGTCAAGCAGGAAGTCGGCGACAAGACGGGCCAGATGATGACGCTGGCCAATCTGGGTGAAGTGGAGCGACTGCGGGGCAACCTGACGGAGGCCGGCCGGCTGTACCGGCAGGCGCTGGAGCTGGCTCGGGCCAACAGCGTCCGGAGCGCGGAAGCGTGGGCATTGTTCGGACAGGGCGAACTCGCGGCGGCCGCCGGCGACCTGGCCGCCGCCCGCCGGCTGCACGAGCAGGCGCTGGCGATCCGCACCGAGATCGGCGAAGGGACCGAGCTGCCCGTCAGCCACCTGGCGCTGGCCGGCCTGGCGCTCCGCGAGGCGCGTCCGGCGGAGGCCGCGGCGTTGGCGGAACAGGCGCTGGTCGCGTTCCAGCAGTCCGAGCTGGCCGACGGCGTGCTCGGCGCCCGGCTCGTGCTGACCGCCGCCGCGCTGGACCGCGGCCAAGCGGACGCGGCCGCGTCGGAACTGGCGGCGGCGCGGGCGGCGGCGGCGCGGATTCAGTCCGCGGTCCTGAAGCTGCGGCTCGGCGTGATGGAGGCGCGCGTCCTGATCGTGGCGGCGGGACCGGCCGCCCGGGCGGCGGAGCGGCTGCAGCGCGTGCTGGCTGAGTGCCGGCGCCTTGGCCTGGTGGAGTTGGAGCTGGAGGTCCGGTTGTGGCTCGCCCGGGCCGAGCTGGCCGCCGGCCGCCGCGACGCCGGCCGTGCCGAGTTGGAGACGCTGCGGCGTGACGCCGCCACCCGCGGCTTCGGCTGGGTGGCCCGCCAGGTCGCCGCCCAGCCGACGTCCTGACGGCCGGGATCAGCGGCGCCGGTCAAACAACCAGGCCGGCAGAGCAGGCTCCGTGTACACCCACCGAAACACATTATGGCCCACACCGGGATACTCGGTGTGGCGGGGCTTGCCGCCGGCGGCCCGGAGCGCGTCGATCATGACCCTCGATGTCGCGACCGGCTCCACTTCATCGGTTTCTCCATGGAAATTCCAAACGGGCACGCGGCGGACGATTGACGCGGTGACCGGATCGGGGTGGCCGCACACCGGCACGGCGGCGGCGAAGAAACGGGGCCGGTGGGCGATCATGTGCCAGGCACCGGCGCCGCCCATGGAATGGCCGGTGACGTAGATCCGGCGGTCGTCGATGGGCAGCCGGGCCGCCAGGTCGTCGATGACGGCGAACGCCCGCCGGACGCCCGCCCCCAGCGCCGGCCAGGGGCAGAACCGGATGTCCCGGGGCGTGCGCGGCTGAACTCCGGTCGGGATGATGACGCACGGCCAGTTCACGTCGCTCTGCGGAGCGAGGATGTAGCAGGGATGGCGCGCCTGATTCTCGGGCAGGGCCCAGACGAGGGCGCCGAAGATGTTGGCGCCCTGTAGCTGCCGTTCGTTGTCGGTGCCGCTGCCGCCGGCGCCGTGCAGGAAGACCACTAGCGGATACCTCCGGCCCGCCTGCACCTGATCCGGCGAGTACAGGCGGTAGGGCATCGATTCCCCGTCGCCGCCCGTCCAGACGTGGGAAGAAAACCGGGTGGCCAGCGCCGGTGCCCGTTTCCGGAAATCGTCGATCCGCTGAACCCGGGCAGGTGCCTGCGGATCGCCCGGCAGCAACCCGTACCGGCCGGAGCCCGCTGCCGCCCCGAGCGGCCCCGCCATGAGCGCCAGGCCGACCAGCACGAACATCTGGAAGAGTCGGGTCATGTCACGCCTCCGCCGAACCGCTCCTGGAATGTGGATGTCCATTTCTTACATTTCTTACGCAACGGGACCCGGTTTGTTCCCGACGGGCGTCGCCGGCTGCCGGCGTCGGGCCCGGCGGCTTGATTTTCAGATATCCTTTCCGGACCGCCTTCCGTAGAATACCTTGTCGGGCCGCTGGGCCCAGTCTCAAATTGTGGAGCATGCCATGCGTTGCCGTCCCGCCGTCGTGTTGTCGATCGTCCTGTTCAGCTTCCTGCCGGCCTCGGCCCAGGAATCGAACACCCAGGGCCGCGTCGCCGTCGCGCCCAACCCCATCAGCGCCTATTCCATCTGCAAGACGCTGGCCGGCCCCGAGTACGCCGGCCGGCTGACGGGCCATCCCGGCTACACCGCCGCCGCCCGCTGGGCCGCCGACCAGTTCCGCCTCTGGGGTATGGAGCCGGCCTTCACCGGCGGCTACCTCCAGCCGTTCCCCGCCCCGCACACGGTGCTCGAATCAGCCGAGGCGGTCCTGTACCTGCCCGGCGCGACGCCGGAAGCGCCGGAGCGCGAGGTCCGGCTGGAACCCAACAAGGACTACCTGCCCCTGTCGTTCAGCGACAGCGGCGACCACACCGCCGGCCTCGTGTTCGCCGGCTGGGGCATCGCCGCGCCCGAGCTCGGCTACGACGACTACGCCGGCATCGATCCGCAGGGCAAGTTCGTCCTCTGCTTCCGCGGCACGCCCGCCGACGACCCCCGCTTCACGCCGCACGACGAGCACCGCACCCGCCTGCGCCTGGCGCGGGAGCGCGGCGCCCTCGGCCTGGTCTACATCTACGAGCAACCCCAGATGAACACCAACGGCGACTGGCTCGCCGGCTTCACCCCGGCGGAGATCAGCTACGCCGTGGCCGACCAGATCCTGGCCGCCCGCTCCATCACGGCCAAGGACCTCCGCGACGACCTGCGGCGCTACCGCCGGCCGCTGTCGTTCGACCTGCCGGGCCGGCTCCGCCTGCGGGTGGTGTCGCACCACGTCCCCGACAGCCAGGGTTACAACGTCGCCGCGTTCATCCCCGGCGCCGACCCGACGCTCCGCGACGAGTGCGTCATCGTCGGCGCCCACCTCGACCATTGCGGCCCGCACCTCGGTTTCATCTACCCGGGCGCCAACGACAACGCCAGCGGCTCCGCGGTGGTGATGGAGCTGGCCCGGACCATGAACCTGTGGCCGGAAAAGCCACGGCGCACCGTGGTCTTCGTGCTCTTCGGCGGCGAGGAGACCGGCCTGCAGGGCTCCCACGCCTTCGCCGCCGGCCTGCCGTACGGGCTCAGGCGCGCCGCCGCCATGGTGAACATCGACATGGCCGGCGCCGGCGACGGCGCCTGGTGCGGCTACAGCGCCGCGCCCCCGGCGGTGCTGCAGGCGGTGGAAGCGGCCGACGCGGACGCCAAGCTCATCGGCGGCAAGCGCGCCATCACCCGCGTGGGCGTGCGCTCCAGCGACTTCGCCCCCTTCTTCAAGCTGGGGATCCCGTGCGTCAGCCTCTCATCGGACGGCCCGCACCTGGCCTACCACGAGCCGGGCGACACCATCTACCGGATCAACCCGGAGATCCTCGGAGCCATGGCCCGGCTGACGGCGGGCATCGCCGCAAACCTGGCCGACGCGGATCTGCCGGAGGCCGCGCCGCCGGCTCAATAGTCTTCGGGCAAAAGCGAGGCAATCGCCGCGGATGAGCTCCGCAGGCAGACGCAGGACCGATCCGCTTTGAATCGGCGCACTGTCTGTCTCTGACGGAATGCGGGCAGGTGTGTCCGTCCGGCCCGCTCCAACTGCACCCGGGCCCAACCTGCAAGCGACCGCCGGTCGGCGGGATTGTCCGTCCATCTGATGATTTTCCCATACAATCTTCAATTATTCAGGTTTACGTCCGGGCAAATGATCCCGATAATGGGTGCATAGCACGCGACGCACCCTGCAAAAGAAGTAGGAGGCAATATGAAGATCTCAAGCAGCGGCGGACCTTCCGGACCAACCGAAATACCCGATCAGCAACCGACCGAGCCAGGCAGTCCCGCCACCGGCAAGGCTTCGGCGGCACTGCCGCCGGACAGGGTGCTCCAGCAACAGCCGCCGCTCCTGAACATGGGCCAGGCGGACGGGGGCGCAGCGTCCGCGGGCGATCCCGCCGGACCCACGATGAGCACCACCCAACTGAAACTGGCCATGGGGAAGTTCCACAATGCGAACGGCCCGGCGGGCGGCGCCCTGCCGCCGGAGGGCCGGCTTCCCGATCCGTCGGACCTGGGCAAGCTGCCGTCGGGCCTCCGCGAGGGTTTGCCGTTCGATCACGACATCGGCCCCGCGGCCACGTCGCCCGACCCGGCGGGACCGCAGGGCGGCGGCGCCCCGGGCACGCCGAAGCGGCCTGACAGCCACAAGGGCGTCGGCCCGCCGAGCCTGAACCTGGTGGAAATCCTGAAGCAAGGGGGGCCGAAGGAGCCCATCCTGCCGGGCACCGGGCAGCCGCATCCGCCCGATCCGCGGACCAGCGTTCCGATCCCGCCAAATGAGCCCGCGCCCTCCCCGCCCGATCCGCCCAAGCCCGAAGACGCATTGCACATTCAGGGATTCGACGTGCGCGCTCAGGCTCCGCTACCGTTGCCCCCCCCCCAACCGGATCCTCCGGATCCGGATCCCGAATCGCCTGCGGCTGCTTTCGGCGCCGGGAAAACGCCGGGCTTCGACGCACGGGCGGCGGCACCATTGCCGCCCGCTCCGCCCCAGCCCGATCCGCCGGATCCCGAATGACCGTCGGCATGGAATGGATGAAAGGCTTGGATCCATGAGCCGGATCCCGCTCATCTGGCGTCCTCACCGGCCGGAAGAGCGTTTTTCGGTCGCTAGGTGCCCCAGCTGTTTCAAATCCCGACCGAGCTTCATCACGGTCATCAGGATCACCAGAAACTCCAGCCGACCCAGAAACATACCAGCGGACATGGTCCAGAGCGCCACCGGGTTCGCTCCGGGTGTCGTGACACCGACCGAAAGACCCACAGTGCCGATGGCGGACGCGAATTCAAAGAAAGCAGCTTCCATGCTGTTGCCGGTCATGGTTAGGATCAGGCTGCCCGTGGCATAAGTGGCCAGATAGAGACAGACAAAGGCGACGATCTGCCTGACGTGTGCATCCTGTAAGAATATCCGGTGTTCGCCTTGCCACACGGGCTCCGCCATTATTGTAGATTGAGGCAGCAGCAGCCGCTTCAATTCGCGCACCGTCACCCGGAACAAGATGTGGATGCGGTACTGTTTGAGGCCGCCCGCCGTCGAACAGACACCGCCACCGATGAGCATCAGCACGACCAGCAGGCCGACGCCGGACCCGTTCCAATTTCCGTAGCCCACCGTCTGAAATCCGGTAGTGGTCAGCGCGGAGACGCTTTCAAACACCGCAACCCGCAACGCCTTACCTGGGGCGGGATACAACATTCGGCAGGTGGCAAAATAGGCGACCGCAACGCTCATCGGGATCAGCAACGCCAATAACCGGATTTCCCCGTTCCGGCTCACCGCCCGCAGCCGACCTCGTAAAAGAAGGTAAGCTGTCAGAAAATTGAGATTGCCCAGTATCATCAATCCGATGAGCACTCCCTCCACAGCCGGTCGGTCCCAGTGGCCGATGCTGTCGGAGTATGTTGAGAACCCACCGGTAGAAATCGCCGCGAAGGCGTGGTTGACCGCATCAAACCAGGACAGTCCCACCGCCCATAGGCTTCCGACACCCAGAAGCATATAGATTCCGTAAAGCCCCAAGACGAGCCGGACCGACTGGCGCACCTGCGGGACGAGCTGGTCCGTCCGCCCTTCGGCCTTCGATATGCCGGGACCCACGGGACCGGTGAGGGCGGCCAACATGATCACGGCCAGGCCGGCCCCGCCCACCAACTGCATCTCGCTGCGCCAGAGGAGCACCAGGTGCGAGACGCGGGTTACGTCCACCACCGAGAGGCCGGTGGTGGTCCATCCGCTCACCGCCTCGAACATCGCCTGGGTGAAATTGAGCGAGGCGGTAGGGATCAGGGGCATAGCGCTCGCAACGATTGCCCCGACCCAGCTCAACAGGACGATCACGCCACCTTCCGCCGTTGTGAGCGTGGCGGCTTCCGGGGTGCGGCACGCCCGCCATAAAATCCAACCCACCCCCGCAACGATTAGAGACGGCACGAGGAACCAGACCGCTTGGTCCGCCTCCTCCGGCCACGCCACCAGCGCCAGCAACGGCGTGGCCATCAGGACACCGACCAGGAGGAACATGAGCCCCGTGTATGCGAGGATGGCTCGATAACGGCTGGCGAGATACCCGATCCTGTTCATGCCCGGTCCCATTCGTTCCGCTCGCCAGTGATCGCCCGGAGGGCCGGACCATGGTTCTCGGGCAACGAAATCACCATCACCTGGTCACCAGGCAAGAGTTCCGTCCCCCCGCGCGGGATCATCGCCCGTCCCTCACGAACCAGACACGCCACCAACACGTCAGGCGGCAGATCCAGTTCGCTGAGGGACCGGTAAACCGCGGGCATATCATCGCGGAGCCTGAGCTCCGTCACGATCACGCGCCCTTCGCCCAGGGGGATCAGGTTGGTGATCTCCTGGAACGCGGTCCGCTGTTCGATCAGGCCGGCAATGACCCGCGTGGCCGAGAATGCGTTCACGCCCAGATCCCGGAATGTTGTCTCATTCTCCGGATCATTGACGACGGCCACCACGTGGGGGACGCTGAAGCAGCGCGTCGCCAACTGACAGATGATCAGGTTGTCGGCGTCGTGTGGCGTGGCCGCCAGGACCACATCCGCTTCCCGCACGCCAGCTTCGTCTAGAATGAGCGGGTTCGTTCCGTCTCCGAGGACAACCGTCGCCCGCAGCTGACGGGAGAGCCGGCCGCACTCTTCCGGGTCCTGGTCGACGATCGTGACCCGGCAGCTCTTGGCCAGGAAGCGGCGGCACAAGAATTGGAGTGGCTTGCCGCCGCCCGTGATCAGGATGTTCATCGCCCGTCCCCCACTCCCGCAGGGCCACCATCGAGACCCGCCAGACGGAGAACCGCATCGGCCGCCGTGTCCGCCGGACAGATCGTCTCGAGTCCCAGCTTCCGGCAAAAGGCAGCCAGCGCCGGATGGAACACCCGCGCGACCACCCGGGGAATATGCCATAAGTGCCGGGTCACCTGGGCCACCATCATATTCACCGTATCCTCGCGGGTAACGGCAACCACCAGGTCGGCTTGGCTGATTTTAGCCTGATCCAGGCAGGCCTTGTCCGTGCCGTCTCCTTCCAGGCAGAAACCGCTGAACTCGGCACCGAGCGCGGCGAAGGCATCCCGCCGCTGGTCGATCACAACCACACTGTGGCCCATGACGCTCAGGCGATTGGCCAATCGGGAACCCGTCTGGCCGCAGCCGACGATGACGACATATTGGTGGTTGCTCATCAGTGTTCATCCTTGGTTTGGTCCGTTTGTTCATCCAGAACGATCCCACCTGTGCGCGGCCATGTGGTCAGCCGCTCCAAATTCCGCTGGGCCGGCTCGTACCCGGGAGCCAGCGCCAAAGCGGCCCTGTACTCCTGGATCGCCGTCAGCACCTCGCCTCGGCGCTCGTGGACGGCCCCCAGCAGATTGAAGCCGGCCGGCCGGTCCGGATCACAGGCGATTGCGCCGCGGATCTCGAGCTCGGCTGCTTCCAACAGGCCATCCGCCATGAGTTGGCGAGCGCGGACTATTCGATTGAAATAGTCGGTGGCCGGGTCCGCTGCGGCCGCTCGTTGGTGGATCAACCGGTTGACCAGGGACCGCACCTGCTCGGGAACCAACGGCTTTTGCAGGAAATCGGCCGCCCCCAGCTTCATGGCTTCCACTGCGTTATCGATGTTGCCATGGGCGGTCACAATCACCACCCGGGCGCTCTCCTGCCGCCGCCGGATCTCGCGGAGGATTTCCAGTCCGCTCATCCCGGGCAATTGCAGGTCCAGGAGGATCACCTGGTAAAGGTCCTGTTCCAGGCAGTGCAGGGCTTCTTCGCCGTTCATCGCGGTGACCACAGACCGGTCGGAAGATGCAATGGCCTGGGCCAGGGTGAAACGGATATTCCGCTCATCATCCACGATCAGGATTCTCGCTGTTTCGCTCATCGCCGCACCTCATCATTCCTTTATGGGCAGGGTGAAGGTGAAAGTGCTGCCGTGGCCCGGCTCGGATTCCACCCAGATGGTTCCCTGGTGGGCCCGGACGATCTCACGACAGATTGCCAACCCCAAGCCGCTCCCATGGTCATTCGGATTGCTGTCGACCTGGACAAATTTTTCGAATATCCGGTTCTGGAATTCCTTCGAGATTCCACGTCCGTCATCGCGAACCGACACATGCACAAAACGGCCGATCTGTTCGGCCCGAATGGCGATATGCCCCCCTGGGGAGACATACCGCAACGCGTTGGAGATCAGATTGGTCAGCACCCAAGAGATCTTGGAGCCATCTGCGTGCACTGTCGACAGTCCATCCGGCAGATCCGCCGCCAACGTCACGCCGGCTTTTTCAGTCTGCGGCCGGAAAATGGCCAGCACCCGGTCAGCCAACCGGGCCACGGGCACATTTTCGAACTGCATCTCGATGCGTCCGGACTCGATTTTTTCGAGATCCAGCAAATCATTGACCAGCGCCCGGAGGCGGTTCGATTCCTGGTACGCCACGTCCAGCAGCTGGCGTTGCGACTCGTCCAGGCGTTCGACCGCCCGCTCACGCAGGAGACCAATGCTCATGCTGATGCTGGTCAGGGGCGTCCGTAGCTCGTGGGACGCGGTCATCACGAACTGGCTCTTCAGCCGATCCAGCTCCCGGAAGCGGGTCACGTCGCGGAGCAGCAGCACGACACAGAGCAACGCGGAACCGCTGCCGCGCACCGGGGTCACAGCAAAAGTGCAATGGCGGGTCGCACCGCCGCGGTTCAGCGTCAGGATCTGTTGATCCTCTTCCGGATGCGGAGGTTGTTGCGTATCGGCCGCCTGCCGCAGGAGGTCGAGCAAGCCCTCGTCATTGATCACCTCCAGGAAGTGCCGCCCGATGGCTTGTTCGGACGTCACCGCTAGCATGTTGAGGGCGGTGATGTTAATGTGGGTCACCCGCAGATCGGGATCGAAAACCAGGATCCCGTCCTCAATGCTCCGCAGGATGGCCTCGCCCCGCTTCTTTTCGGCCATGATTTCTTCCACGTTCATCTCGTGGTAGTCCTTGAGCCGTTGGGTCATCACATTGAATTCCCGCGTGAGCAGTCCGATCTCGTCTTGGCTGCCAACGGGCAGTTCCATGGCATACTGTCTCTGACCGACCTGTTGCGCGGCGACCGCCAATTGGTGCAACGGTCGCACCAATCGTTTGGACAACAGCAGACTGACGACAATCCCCAACACCACCGCCAGCAGCCCCACACCGCTGGTTGACCACACCGCTTGCCGGGCCAGCTGCTGCGCCCGCTGGCTGGTCCCGAACATCGTCTCTTCATTCATCCGCCGCAAGCGTTCGGCCTGTTCCTTCACTGCCGTGGAAAGAGGAGCCAGGCGGCTGTTGTCACCCGCCCCGACCGGCGGCGGTTCCAGTGGAACCAAAAGATCCGTTGCAGTCGAACGATAGATGGCATATCCGTTATCCAAATCACTGATAATTTTGGCTTCACCGGGGATGGTGATGTTGTCTTTGGCCCGGGCCAACCATTCCAGAAAGCGTGCCTCACTCTTCTGGAAACGGACCCGACCCGCCGAATAGTCACCGGCCCGTGCCTGGAGCACAGCCGCATCCTGCTCTTCCACGGCACACCACATCTGACCGGCGGCCTGAATGCTCTTGTAATTCTCTTTCAGGATGGCTTCAGAGGCTTGGCCCAGCTCGACCAAGTTGTGAATCGCCCAGACCAGGACGATTCCCGTCATCAGAAAAGCCATCCCGTATCCGAGCAGTATTTTCACACGCAGCGTCATCGTCCTGCCTCCCAGACAAAATCCACTCGGCCACCGCTGGCCACATTCGCGATGATGCAGACTAGATGCCAATTCGGCCAGATTTCAAAGGCTTTAATTGTTTGGGTTTACAACCGAAGTGTCCTGCAAACTGCCCGATCTCCGCCCGAGCGGGTTGCATTTTGCACGATGGCAGCAGGAGGGCATCGGTTTCCAGGGAGAGATCAATCGAGACCGTACTGCTTTCGGCGGCGCCACAGCGTCGCCGGATCCACGTCCAGGATCTCCGCCGCGGCCTGTAAACTGGGAGCGCCAGCCAGGACCCGGCGGATGTGCTGCTCTTCGATTGTCGCCAGCGGCACCGGGTCGCCCAGCCGAACTCGCTGCCGGGGCCCCAGCAACTCCTCGGGCAGGTGCTCTGTCCCGATTCGGGTGCCGCGGTTCAGAATCACCGCTCGTTCCACCACGTTGCGCAACTCCCGGATGTTGCCCGGCCAGTGATAATCCTGAAGAATCGCCTCGACTTCCGCGGTGAACCCTTCCACATGCTTCCGATTGGCCTGATTGAAGACGGCCAGCATCCGGCCGGCTATGGATTGTATGTCTTCCCGCCTGTCCCGCAACGATGGCAGGTAGATCGGGATGACGTTGATGCGGTAATAGAGGTCCTCTCTGAACCGTCCATCCGCCACGGCCTGTTTCAGATCGGCGCCCGTGGCAGCAATGATCCGCACATCGGCGTGGCGGGTGATCGATTGTCCAAGCCGTTCGTATTCCCGATCCTGGATGAATCGGAGCAGCTTGGGCTGAATTGGCACCGGCAGATCCCCCACTTCGTCCAGCAACAGCGTCCCCCCTTCGCACGCCGCGATCCGTCCGGGATTGTCACGGACTGCGCCCGTGAATGCGCCTTTGACATGGCCGAACAGCTCACTCTCCAGGAGCTCCGCGCTCAGGCTGGCGCATGAAACCACACCGAACGGCTTGCCGGCCCGTCGGCTCCACCGGTGGATGGCCCGGGCCAGCACCGTTTTCCCGGTTCCGCTTTCGCCGTTGAGCAGCACCGTGGCCTCGGCAGCCGCAACCTGACGGGCCATTTCCACCGCCCGCTGCATCGCCGGGCAGGCGGTTTGAAAATCCAGCTCCGGGTGCATCCGGCCCAGGTCGCTGCGCAGCGCGGTCACCTCGTGTTCCAGCATCCGGAGCGCCCCCACCTGTCGGGCGATCAGGCGGATCTGCTCCGGGTCGAACGGTTTGGCCAAAAAATCGAAGGCTCCGCTCCGGATGGCCGAGACGGCCGATTCGATGGATGCATATGCCGTCACCACCACGATGCGCGCCGACGGGGCCGCCGCCAGCAGCGGCGGGATGAGGTCGAGTCCGTTTTCGTGTTCCAGCCGAAGATCCAAAAAGATCAGGTCGTACACCCGCCGTTCGGTCGCATCGATGGCGACCGAACCCGACTCCGCACCGGTCACCGCGTGCCCTTCGCTCTCCAAGCAAATGGTCATGGTCCGGCGGATATTGGCCTCGTCATCGATGATGAGGATATTCAAATTGGGGATACGCTCGAGAGGCTGGCTCATGATCGCTAACTCTTCGCTGACTGGCTGACGTGCAGGCGGCGGAAGCGGCAACTTCTGCCATTATACGCTCTTCGTCGGATAGGCACCAGCGGGGCGAGCGACGGTCTTGATCGGCGCGCGGTACCGCGAGCAGGGGATGACGCGCATCAGCTTTACCAGCCAGGCAGACAGCTCGGGGAAAACAATCTCGCGGCGGTCGCGGTGCAGCCGCGCGTCCGCGTGGAGGCCGTTGCTCATTCGACCATCTCCATTTTGTCAGGAACCTGGCGCCGGGAGCCGGGTCTAATGGTAGGATCATCACAGATTGTCCGGGCATACCATGATGAGGGGAGACGATGCTGCAGACCGTCCGGTTGACCAAGCGCTACAACGGACTCACCGCGGT